>OLSI01001356.1_pt1 | contig 16933 bp, 14 predicted proteins | sample 1672661 | NCBI WGS metagenome assembly OLSI01 (sample SAMEA3136711, study PRJEB25190) | human gut metagenome | biome: human gut; feature: human-associated habitat; material: faeces | place: Austria | collected 2013 | reverse complement strand
AAAACTCAATATCTACTTATATAATTTTATAATTTATATTTAACTGTTAATGACCTCCTAAAGTCCTGACATAATTCCAAGAAGCGGAAGCATAACCGACAGAAGGATCGTTCCGACGATCACCGACAGGATGATCACCAGCGTCGGTTCCAGAACTGCGATCATAGAAGAAAGCTTTTCATCCACTTCCTCCTCACACTCATCGGCAATCCTTCCCATCATCTCATCCATCATTCCGGCTTTCCCGGCAATGGATGTCATCCGCGCATAAACACCGGTGAAGATTCCGGCTTTCACCAGTGCCTCTGCGATATCCGTTCCATTTTCCATATCCGCTTTGCATTCTGCTATTTTCTTCCGGAAATCATCATCCTCGATCAGGTTCTCTGAAAATTCCATTCCCTGTTCCGGCGTCAGTCCGCTTTTCAGTGCCAGTGACATTCCTCCGGCAAACCGGCATGCCGACAGCTTATCCTTCAGCTCCCTTGAAAATGCAAACCCGGATCCGATGTGATACAGTTTCTTTCTGCCGTTCTCTGTCTTTGTAAAATAAATACCCGCACAGACGATCACCGCCAAAAGTACCGCAAGCACCGCCGAATATCTGGAAAGAGCATTGCCTGCAAGCAGGATCCCTCTCGAAAATCCGGTCATTTCCTGACCAAACTGGCGGAACACCTGATCAAATACCGGCATAACCTTTGTCATCAAAATGATAATGATCACCAGCATCATCCCGATCATCAGAAGAGGGTAGGAGATGGCACTCCGGACACTTCTCCTGATCGCTTCCTCTCGGTCATAATGCTCCGCCAGAGATTCCATTACTTCATCTAAAGTTCCTGTCTCTTCTCCGATTTGCGTCATACGGATCAGATACTCCGGAAATACTTTCGTCTCTTCCAGCGCCTGATCCAGCCTGCCCGTATCCATCACTGACTGATAAATCTCATCCAACAGCTCTTTTTCTGCCTTCGTCTGCGCATCCTCCCGGAGAAGATCAACTCCCTCCAGGGAAGAAATCCCAGACTTCAGGATCATTGCCATTTCACTGCAGAACGAAGCAATTTCCAGATTCGTAAGCTTCCCCTGCTGTGTCCGCTTTTCCATATATGCCATCCTCCTTTTCACATTCCTGCCACATTCTTCTTATCCGGCTTCCTTTTATCTAATAGGTATACTTTGTGACATAATTCTTTCCATTTCCCACATACTTCTTCACATCCGAAGCACTGTTGTTTGCAGCAAGTGTCGGATCCATGATCGACCAGTTCTTTCCGTCAAATTCAATGATGTTATCCACCCAGCCGATCTCATCAACATAACAGCTGATCCATGCATGATACACATCACCGGAATAGCCAACCTCCAGCTTCGTCGGAATCCGCTGCGACCGGAGCATTGCCGACATCAACGCCGCATAATCAAAACAGATTCCTTTCCCGGTATCCAGTGTCTCATCCGGATCCGGTGTGTACCCATACGGAACATTCTCCGCTTTCTTTTTATCATAGGAAATATTTTTAATTACAAAATTATAAATCTGCGTTACCACATCCAGATCAGAATAGCAGTCCTTTCCTGCAAGACTCTCACCCTTTTTTACACACTTGGAATCTGCCGTGAAATTCACATAATAATTCGGATGCAGAAACGGGGCAAATTCATCTGTGATCTGTACGTCCAGATCCTGGGTAAAGCTTACCGCATACAGATTGTCCTCTACAGACACACTCTCCAGAAGTGTTACCTTATAAGAACCATTCCCGCCCGGAAGCGGATAAACCGCATAATCACCAACAACCGTAACCGGATAGGTATACTCTGTGCCATCCGGGGATGTCACCTGGAGCTTGACTTTTTCATTACTTCCATTATAACAGATCATCACATAGCCATCTGCCGTATGGGATGCATCCAGTACAACCAGGTCATTTCCATATGTCACTTCACCGGAAGCCTCCGTCTGAAGCACCTGCGCCGACGGATCTCTCGGATCCCCCTTTTTCCCGGACTGGCTTTTTTTCCCCTCCGATGCACATCCGCCAGGTATCAGTACACCTGTCAGAAATAGCAGAAAAAAGAAAAGAAAAATCCTCTGCCAGCGTCTTTTTTGTTCATATAAACCGTTCTGCCGCACAGAATTCCTCCTTTCTTTTCCACAGTGAAACAGTCCCAAAAACTCAACTAGAAAAATTATAGCATAATCAAAACATTAAAAGAAGTTATTTGGTCTAATATGCTTTAATTTATTTGACAAAGAAATCAAAGACCATTACAATAGAAATCAGTTATAAACCATCACAATAGTAAAATTGGGGGTTAATTTATGAGTGATCATTTACCTGTCTTAAAGGTTCGTTTATTCGGAGGATTCTCAGCAAGCTACGGAGAGATTCCCGTATCATTCGGACGCAACACAACGACAAAAGCAATGAAATTGTTGCAGATATTACTCTACCATGGCGATACCGGTATCTCCAGAGATAAGCTTCTTGATGAATTATACGGAAGAGAAGAACTTGCCGATGCTGCCAACAACCTTCGGGTAACCGCACACCGTCTTAAAAAGATCATCGTAGATGCCGGACTTCCGAGTCATGATTATATCAACATCAAAAAAGGTATTTATCGATGGGATGCTCCGATGCCGACCGAAGTTGATGCACATCAGTTTAAGGTTCTGTCAAAAGACGTGCAGACGTGTACCGATAAGGTAAAAAAGCTGGCACTTCTTAAGAAGATCTGTCTGATGTACCGTGGGGAATTTCTTCCAGAACTTTCAGGAGATGAATGGGTTCTTGTTGAAAGCGTCCAATATAAGAATATTTATTCCGAATCCCTTCAGGAGCTCTGTAAGCTTCTGATCGAACGCGGAGATTATGAAGAGACACTTCGTTTCTGTGAGCCGGCATGCCAGTTATATCCGTTCGATGAGTGGCAATCCGTCCGCATCGACTGCTATATGGCATTGAACCGCTATAAGGATGCTGTGCAGGAATATGAGAACACTGCCAAATTATTTTTCTAAGAGCTTGGAATCCGCCCTTCTGAACATATGATGCAGCAGTTCGAGCAGATGAGCAGTCGCCTTAACTACAAACCACAGGAACTCGGCGACATCAAGGAACGTCTGAAAGAGGACGATATACGCGGCGGTGCTTTTTACTGCAGCCTGCCAAGTTTCCGTGACAGTTACCGTCTCGTTTCCCGAATCATTGAGAGGAACGGACAATCCGTATACTTAATGTTATGTAGCATCACCAACGGAAAAGGAATGCCGATGGACAAGCCGGACAAGCTTGAAGTTCTTTCAGGCGAGCTTCAGAATACGATCCAGCAGTGTCTGCGTAAAGGAGACTCCTTTACCAAATACAGCCCATCACAGTTTCTGATACTTCTCGTTGGTACGAATAAAGAGAACTGCAGCATGATTTTCGACAGAATCCAGAGATACTTCTCCAGAGAGCATAAAAGCTGGAAGCAGTACCTGGACTACTTCGTGTCCTCTGTAGCCGAAGTAGACCGGCAAGATTCACCGATTCAGTTCAATACTGAGAATAAAACCTGGTAAGCTGCAATCATGTTATCTTCGCAGCAGGGCAGAAATGGAGATAATTTATGGAACAGAGCTATCAAATCAGTTGGTATGCACCAAACTTTATTAACATGTGTATTGATAATATTAATGATGGAGAGCTGTCCGGTCGGATTTATCACTGCTACAGCAAAGAACCCTGGAAATTCACCAATATCCTTCAGCTGATCGAATTAGCTGATGATTTCTTCGACAGACTCGAATTTCCACAGGCATCCACCAGCGCACGTTCTTTCACTTCAACCCAGTTTTCAGGTGTTGACCGGCTTGATAAAGTACAGTCACCGGAAGATTTCATCGAGAATCGTGGACAAAAAGGGACTTTCTTTCTCAATGTCAGATACCGCCAGAATTCATCCTGGCAGGGCATCGTCCGCTGGATTGAAGGTAACTCTACACAACAGTTTGTAAGCGTACTTGAACTGCTTAAAATTCTCAGCAATACATTCGTTTAAAGGAATGGCATTGCGAGAGATATCATTACATGAATGAATAAGAATTATACAGGCATTGTCTGATCACGGAATGTGATCGGAGGGTGCCTTTTAATTATCTTAAAATTTTATTCTTTCTTAATTGCTTTTCATAAAAAACTCCAGTACCATTTGAATAGGCGTATGTAGAAAATCAAATCATATATCATATATGAATTCTTTGATTGTAGAAAAATATTATATCTACACGAAACATGAGATATGGCGAATTTACTTATGAACTGTTTTCTATTATAATGGAGGTAAGCAATGAGAAAACAAAAGAAGAAATCTCGCCATAGCAAACAAACCCACAACCGGCAGTATAAAGACCGGTTATGGAGAATGATCTTTAGTATGTTGCAGATAATAATCTGATGATCTACCATGAAAAAAGAGTCCGGCTTCCAAAGCCGAAATATATTGTCTTTTACAATGGTACAAAAAACCAGCCAGATTCCATGGAGTTAAAGCTTTCAGACTGCTTTGAAAATACAGATAACGAAGCACCTTGCCTGGAATGCACCGCAACCATGTTGAACATCAACTATGGTCACAATCAGGAGCTGATGAAGCACTGCAGAAGGCTTGAAGAATATTCCATATTTGTCCAATGTGTCAGGAAATATATACAGTCGGAACCTTCTGTGGAAGATGCATTAGGAAAAGCAATTGATACCTGTATTCACCAGGACGTGTTGGCAGATTTTCTCAAGAAACATCGAGCGGAGGTGACAAATATGATTCTGACGACATATGACAAAGACTTATATGAGAAGACTTTGAAAGAAGATGCCAGAGAGGAAGGCAGAGAGGAAGGACGCGCTGAAATCAGAGCAGAATTAAATGAATTTAAACTACTAAACAAATATCTCCTAAAAGCCAAACGCTACAGCGACCTCGAACGCGCTACCGAAGACATCGAATATCAAAAGAAACTATTAAAAGAATTTGGCATCGAATAAAAACTAAATAACCCTTACCCCCATCCCGTGACTGATCACCGTCTAAGATGCAGTGCATCTCCCCAATATCAGTCACGGGATCTTTTTGTCCGGAAAATTCCTCTCCCTCACCGCTATAACCAGATCACTCCTTTTCTATGCGCTCCCCGCAAGCTATACTTTTTGCACTTCCATCACATTATTCCCCACTTTTACTTCTATTCTAATATCCCAATACATATAGTAGAGTCAGACACAAATATTACGCACACCTACAAATCATGATGTTGGGGTTCAAAGGTATTTTGCCCCCTTTGATACCAGATTGCTACGTGCTTTGCACTCTCGCAAGCAATCTTGCATCGGCTTTCTGACCTTTTGACCCTGGTATCAAATCATTATATTATTACAAAAACATGACTATTTCTTGTTATAGCTTAAAAAAGTTAATATTTTCCGTTATTGGTAATGATTCACGTAATGCTTTGTCAGATACAATACCTATATAAGATAAAAAAGTCTAAATAATTAGGAAGGGCAGATGAAAACTGACATGAATAAAAAGCAAAAAAATACAAGAACTTTTTTAATAAAAATCATGGATCAGCAGAACGGTACCTGGCAGGGCAGCGTTACTTGGGTGGAAGAGCAGCGAGAGCAGCATTTCCGCAGTGCCCTTGAATTATTGAAGCTGATAGACGGAGCACTTGATAACAATTATGAAGTCAGAATTGAGGAATAGAAGGAGGACGCCATGAAAAGTAATACAAAGAAACGTTTAATAGCATTCATGCTTTGCATGGTACTTGTGCTTAGCAGTGCGACATCAGCTTTTGCTGATGAGCCACAGAACACAGACAGCCAGAGCCAGACCGAAGTCGTAACAGAACCGGTGGCAGATGAGGCACAGAACACAGACAGCCAGAGCCAGGCCGAAGTCGTAACAGAACCGGCGGCAGATGAGGCGGCAGATGAGGCTACAGAAGATACAACTACTGAAGATACAACTACAGAAGATACAACTACAGAAGATACAACTACTGAAGATGTGTCTACTGAAAATACGATTACCGAAGATGTGTCTGATACACCTGACATCGAAATACCTTCGAAAAAAGAATGGTCAGTACAAGTAGGAAATGCTACTGTTAAAGTAAATGGATCAGCCGATGCTCTTCCCGCAGACGCACAGCTTTCCGTAACAGAGATCACTTCAGAAGACGAAGTAAAGGAAATCGAAAAAGCAGTAGAAGAAAAAGCGATCGAAGAACAGTTTTCCATCAAGAATATCTTCTCCTACGATATCAAATTCCTGGTAAACGGTTCCGAAGTACAGCCAACCACTCCGGTACAGGTCAGCGTAGACACCCCGGAGATCACATCCAGCGAGAATGCAGCAGTACTGCATGTGGATGATAATAACGTAGCGGAAGACATGAAGGGTGCTGTTGATGGAGAAGGAAAAGTTGTATTTGATGCTCCGCATTTTTCAAAATATGTCATTGTTCAGAAAGGTAATTCGAAGGTTAACGTTACCATCGAATACTATGATGATACCCAGAATCCAAAGACTATGATATATGCAAGCAAAAAGGAATTATCACCTGGGGAAAGCATAAGCAATTATGACATAGCTGATAACTGGAACATAAATTCGGCACAGAAGAGTAATGCAACTGGAGGATTCGACTGGATATCAACATCCGAAGAAATCCAAGTCGTAAGCGATTGTACAATTAAGGTTTATTGTGATCCTCAATATGAGAGGTTTCCTGGAAGTACTATATTTTATGACTATACAGTTAAAGCAGGAATAGGAGGCATTTTAGGAGATAGCTATTATTCATTTAATCAGTTGATAAATGACAAATTACCAAGGGTTAGTGAAAACAAAAAACTTATTGCAGGCACGAATGATCCAAACAATGGTCAAAATTATCCGGAGTATCAAAAGTATACGATTAGTTTGCCAAGTAGTTTGCCAGATGGTAACGTTGGTCCAACAAAAGATGCAAACAATTATACTGGAGGAGATAGTACAATCCCAGGATTGCTAAAAAAAATTGATGATAAAGGAAATGTAATATTCAATTACGCAGAACCGGGATTTTTTGTAGATAGTAATTATAGCATTAATTACAAAGCATCTTGGAAGAGCCGTGCTGAAGAGAGATTTCTGAGAAAAGTCTATAAAAACTACACTCTGGTTTTTAACCGAAATGGTGATACGTATACACTTAGTGGCGTAGAAGATGGCGGAAAAAACTGGGTTACAGGCGCAGGAAACAATTTCTATCCGTTAGACAAAGTGCTACCTTCTTATGAAGAGAGTGAAAGAGGCAATAACCATAACAATTTTTTCGGAATGCGATATGATGTCACATTCAAAATCGGTGATTATGTAGGACCACTTAATTACAAATTCACAGGTGACGATGATTTATGGGTAGTCCTCGATGGTAAGAAAATAGTCATTGACCTTGGCGGTATTCATAGTGCAGCAACAGGAAACGTTGATTTGTGGAATTATATTGGTCAGGCAGCAAATCTGACAGAAGCACAAAAACAGCAGACTCATACATTGACAATTCTTTATATGGAACGTGGTGCAGGCGCATCTAATTGTGAGATGAAGTTTACTCTTCCGTCAGCGAAGATACAGCAGGTCGATAAGACAAAGATGACAAACATTTCATTCTATAAAACAGATGCAGAAGGAAACGGTCTTCCTGGTGCACAGTTTAGTTTAACGAATGACGCCACACAGGCTACAATGCTTGCAGCTTCCGAAAGTGACGGATTAGTTCAGTTCCAGCAGCTTGTAGCCGGAACCTATACATTAACAGAAACACAGGCACCAAAAGATTATGTTACACCAACAACCTCATGGAAAGTAAAAGTAACTGCTGATGGTAGTGGTGATTTAAGTGCAAGGATATACCTGGCAGATGGTACAGAACTTGGAACGCTTACCAGTGGTGAATACCAGATTATCAACTCAGCAAGCACACCAGTACAGCCTCCAACACCGGGCATTGTTGAAACAAAGAAAGAACTGTCTCATGAAAAGTACATTGCTAAGAATGAAGATGGTACATACAATCTTACATTAAATGTTTCAGGTGCAGTTGGAAGCGAGTCCTATGCGAATAAGCTGGATGTACTGTTCGTGATGGATACGTCGAACAGTATGAAACGTAGAATGAATTCTTCAAAGGATCTAGACAACTACACAACGAATAGTAGTAGTCGTTTCTACAATCAGCAAAAAGCTGTAGAAGATGCTGTTGCCAAATTGAAAAGCAAGAAAAATGTAGATGCTCAATTTGCAGTTGTGTCATTTGATACAGAAGCGGGTATTGAAACAGAGTGGACGAATGGAACAATTTCTTATCCTACAAAAGTTGCTAATTATGGTAATAGAACTAATACAGGTGGAACAAATTATCAAGCTGGATTGAGAAAAGCGGACGAATTACTTAAAAAAGGAAGAACCGATGCAACAAAAATAGTTGTATTTCTATCAGATGGAGATCCGACTTTGTACTACGATACAAATTTTTTTGGTAAAGAGTACGTTAATGGTAGCGGATCAGAATATGATTCTAATGCAATGGCTAAGGCTCAAACTCAACTTGGAACAATGAGTATGAACTACTTCTACACAGTCGGAGTTGGTCCTGAAGATAGTTACAAGCATTTATCAAGTCTGATCAGCAGTGCTCCGAGTGGAACAGTAAAAGGCAGTTACAACGGTACAGATTCAAGTAATTTGAAAAATGCTTTTGATTCAATCATCAGAGATGCAACAGAACTTCTTTGTACAGAGGTAACTGTAACCGATACGTTAACCGATGAAGTTGAATTGGCTGATCAAACATTACAAGTGGTTGTCAAAGATGAAGATGGAAAGGTTATCAAAAAACTGAAAGATGCTTCAGGAAGTGCAGTAGACGTATCAAAGATTATAACTGTCAGTACAGCGAAAGACTCAGCTGGTAAGACTCAGATTATTATGCGATTTAAATCTGACTATAAACTGGAATCAGGTTACACATATTATGTAACAGCAAAAATCCAGCCAACTACAAAAGCCTATCTGAAGTATCAGAATGAAAGCTATACAGACACTGGTGATGAAAATACAGACGAATATCTTGGAAAAGACAAAAAACCTGGAAAAGATACTAAGAATGAGGGAACATCTTCAGAAGAAAATGGATTCTATTCAAACGTATCAGCAAATGTAACATACAAGTACAACAATGAAACATATACGAAACCTTATGCGAAACCTGTTATACAGGTAGATGCCAGTACAGTTTCTCATACAGTGGTTAAACAGTGGGAAAAAGACTTAGATAAAGTAGCAGTTGATGTCGAGTTGAAGGCTTATGTAACAGAAGCGGAGGATTCTAAAATAAGCGTTGATAATCCGAAGTATCTTACAAATGAAGATGTAAAAAATCTTCCGACGTCTATACAAGTTAATTTGTCAGAAACAAACAATTGGACACATACGTGGGAAAATCTTCCAACTAAATACTTCTACGAAACTGCGGATGGTAGTATCAAAGAAACAGATATCCATTACACAGTAGAAGAAGTCCAGACAGATGCGACAAAGGCATTTTACGGTCAGGTTACTGAATCAAATGATGGAACGACCACTACGATTCTGAATAAGAAGAAAGATCAGGAGGATAAGCCGTTTATTGAAGTGACAAAAACATTTAAAGGGCTTACAAAAGATCAGATTCGAGAGTTGGCAGAGGCAAATAATCCGTATACAATTACATTGATTCCTACTGAAACAAATACGCCTAAAACGCTTACGATGGATGCAAGTAAATTAGACAACATTCTTCAGGGTAATGATGAGGAAAAAGTATGGACATACACCTGGAAATTGGAAGATTATTTGGATGGCACATACAAAGTCAGCGAAAGTAATTACAGTAAAGAAGGATACGATGTAACCGTCACTGTCAATGGACAACACGTTACAGATTGGACTGATTTTTCAGTAGGTACAAAGCAAGCAACAATAAGCGAATATAAACAATCTGGAAAGACTACTCCGTGTTCACCAAAAGACTTTACTATAGGCAAAGTTAATTTAATTGTTGCAAAGCTCACTGCGAACGAAGGATATTTCGTGTGGACAAACACACCGGTAAGTATCAGTGAACGTAAAGAGATAGTGAAATTGATAAATGATAAAATCGATGGAATCAAAGGAATCGGATTTAGTCCAGAAGCAGAATTACAAAAATGCTATTTCTATAGTGGAAATGGAATAAAAAACACGTTGGTATTCAAAAACGGTGAAATCAAGTATGACGAAATGTATAAACTTACGTTTGACGCATCGAAGCAGTGGTCTATGTTTGCAGCTGGAACGTACACGTTTAAAGAAACACAGAACGCTGAGATTCAGATCACGAATACTTATTCAGAGCAAACTGCAGATTTAGATTTGATTAAGACTTCAGAAGCCGGAACAAAATTTGATGGTGCAGAATTCAAGCTGTATAAGAAGAATGATGAGGGAGCATATGAACTTCAGAAATTTGAATATACAGATGATTCTGAAAAAAAACAGACAAGAGAAACCATCCAGGTAATAAATACCGATGGATCAGAAGCTGAACTCAAAAATCTTCAATCTGGACAGTACTATCTGGAAGAAGTAAAGGCACCGGAAGCTTGTATGTTGTTAGCAGACAAGATTTATTTCAAACAGGAAAAGGGTAAGATTACTTTAACAGATAAGGGTGGAAACGTACTTGCAGATTCACCTACAATGTGGACACTTTCGGGCACAGATGGGAAATATACCTTAACTGTAAAAAACGAAATTCTCTATTCCCTCCCATCAGCCGGAGGCACCGGAATTTACTTGTATATGATTGGCGGCATGTTACTTATGTTTGCGGCCGTATGGATCTTATATAAAAACAAATGCAAGGAGGTGCTGGAAAAATAATTGTAAGAATTAATTTTTCAGTGGCTTCTTACCACACAAAAACGTTATTATCCCATATGAGGGGACAATAAAAAATGGGCAAATCCCTTAAAAGAAAAGGAGACAAAATATGAAGAAGATGAGAAAAATCTTTGCAGTGTTATTAACACTGGCTATGGTACTCGGAATGAGTATGACAGCATTTGCAGCAGCAAATTATGGAAATGATAAAATTTTCGGAACAGCTGACGATACTGCAACAATTACAGTAAATGGAATTGATAATGAAACTGGCATTCAGGTAAATGCTTACAAAGTAGTTGAGGCAAAATATGAAGGCGCAGGTGCTACATTTAGTGGTTATAATTCATTATACCCGAACGTGATTAGCCAGAATATGGTCAAAGCGAATCTTACTACTTTAAGTGCAGAGCAGTTAACTTCACTGGCAAATGCTGTTATTAGTGATGATACTAAGACAGCTATTTCATTAAAAAATACCTCCGCTACTACTTGGACAGCAACTGTTCCAGCTGGTACATATCTTGTTTTAGTATCTAATACAGAAGCACACAGCTATAACCCAATGGTTGTATCTGCGTACTATGTAAATAAAGACGGCAAAACAGATATTTCTGAGGGAGCAGTAGATTTAACAACAACTGATGCAATTGCTAAAAAAGCAGATGCACCGACAATTGATAAAAAAATTACAACTTCAAACGGAAATGATTATGGCAATTCTGTAGAAGTTGGTGATATTGTAAACTACAAAGTAACAGTTACTCCAATTCCAAGTTATACAGGATCTTATCCGGTGTTTAACGTGGAAGATACATTATCAAATGGTCTTGATTTTGTAACAAATGAAAAAGGTAACGTTGTTGATCCGGTAGTTAAAGTTGGTGTAACAACATTAACAAAAGGTACAGATTATACTGTTAACGTTGAAGGAAGAAAAATGACAATTAATTTTGTCGTGGATAAAGCATATAAACTTAACGCGTATGCAAGACAGACTTTAACAATTACATATTCTGCTAAAGTTAATGATGCTGCAGTTTTATGGAAAGATGTTAATACCAACACAGCTAAATTAAATTACACAAATGACTCTAAAGTAGACGGTAACAATGCTTCAGCAGAGAAGACCACATATACTTATACATTTGATATTGGCGGAGAAGCAACTGGAACAAATGGAATCATTACAAAAACAGGAAAAGATAAAAATTCTGAAAAACCATTAGATGGAGCTATATTTGGTCTTTACAAAGCTGGAGAAGGTGTGACTACTGAAACAGTTGCAAAAGCTAAAGATACTGATGCATATAAAACTGCTACATCAGATACAAAAGGACAGATTCACTTCAGTAAGTTGAAAAAAGGTACATATTATCTGAAAGAGTTATCAGCTCCAAAAGGATATAGTGTTAATACTCATGTATACACAGTTGTAATTGATACTACTCATAAAGAAGAAGATGGAACATTAGCTAGTTGGTCAGTAACAATTGATGGTAGAACATCAACATTTACATTGAATAATGAAGGCACTTGGGAAAGTGTTAAAAATGTAACCTATATTGTGAATACAACACTTTCTTCCCTTCCATCTACCGGTGGTATCGGTACTACAATCTTCACAATCGCTGGATGCCTCATCATGATCGCAGCAGCTGGCTTATTCTTCGCAAGCCGCAAAAAAACAAACAAATAATCTTTCATGATTATTTATAACCAGATATGGAATCCGGGGCAAATGCCCCGGATTCATAAAAAATAATACAACAGCAAGGAGAGTTCGGATGAAAAGCAAAACAAGCAAATTAATGATTGGAATCATATTTTTAGCCGGTTTGTCCTTACTGCTGTATCCCTTCGTAGCTAATCAGTGGAATAACTACAGACAGAAACAATTGATCAGCAGTTATGAGCAGACAGTATCTCAAAAAGAAGCATCCAACGGAATCGACTATGATGCAGAGCTTAAGAAAGCAGAAGCCTACAACGAAGCCTTACTTCCAAGTATCCTTCCTGACTCTTTCGCCATTGCAGATGCCAGTGAGGAAGACCAGACCTACATGAACACACTGAACATTGCCGGTGATGAGATGATGGGAATTGTAGAGATCCCAAAGATCGATATCAAGCTTCCAATCTACCACACCACAAAAGAAGATGTTCTGAAGCAGGCCGCAGGTCATCTGGAAGGAAGTTCCCTTCCGATTGGTGGCAAAAGTACCCATTCCGTTATCTCCGCACACCGTGGACTTCCCAGTGCATCTCTTTTTACAGATCTGGATCAGCTGAAAAAAGAGGATCATTTTCTGATCCATGTATTAAACGAAACATTATGTTATGAAGTCGACAAGATTTCCGTAGTAAAACCGGAAGAAACTTCCTCTCTTGCAGTAGAAGAAGGAAAAGATCTTGTAACACTTTTAACCTGTACTCCATACGGAGTCAATACCGAGCGGCTTCTGGTCCGTGGTCACAGAGTACCTTATGTGGAACAGGAAGTTGCCGATGAGAAGACACCGCTCAGCGGAATCAGTCTTCATACAAATTATCTTTTATGGGTAATTATTGGTCTTGTAATTACCACAATCTTCATCCTTGTGTTATACTTAAAGGAGAAGAAGCTTCAAAAGAAGAAAAATGAGACCTCTTAAAAAGAGAATAAGAACGAGAAAGGGAATATGCCTATGAAAAGAAAAATCTCAACCTTCCTTTTCGGTCTGTTATTCTTGATAGGATTTGGGATTCTGATCTATCCGATGGTATCCAACCAGTGGAACACCTACAGACAGAATCAGCTGATCAGCAGCTATGACAATACAATACAGGACATGGAACCGGAGGACTTCACCTCTGAGTGGGAAAAGGCAAAAGCTTTCAATGATACCATTCAGCAGAACAACCTCTACGGAGATGTATTCGGTGAAGATGAAAATGACATCAAAGACACCGAATACTGGAAGATCCTGAACGTTGCAGATAACGGAGTAATGGGATACCTTTCCATTCCGAAGATCAACATCAAGCTTGCCATTTACCATGGCACCGGTGACAAGGATCTGCAGACCGGTGTCGGACATCTGAACGGCACAAAGCTTCCGATCGGAGGGGGGAGTACCCACAGTGTTCTCGCAGCTCACCGTGGACTTCCAAGCGCAAAGCTTTTTACCGATATCGATCAGCTCAAAGTTGGCGATAAATTTTACATCCATGTACTAGATGAAGTCCTTGCCTACAAGGTAGATCAGATTCTTCCGATGGTAGACAAAGACGATCATGAAACACTGGAGAAAGCACTCCAGATAGAAGAAGGAAAAGATCAGGTAACTTTATTTACCTGTACACCATACGGAGTCAACTCCCATCGTCTTCTCGTAAGAGGAACCAGAGTTCCATATAACGGCGAAGAGGATGCTACCGAATCAGTTACAGATTCTATGGTAAAAGCCATTCAGAATTATTATATGCTCTATTTAATTTTAGGACTTTCAATCACGATTCTTGTGATCATTCTCTTGCGATTCCTTTCCAAGAGAAAAGCTCACAAAGAATAACCAAGATTTTTAAGGAGGACATGAGGCGATGATGAATAAACGATTAAAACAGGGAAGTACTTTTCTCTTAGCTGTCGCTCTTACATTTCCACTGCTCACTCTTCCGGGTGCGAAAGCCGCAAACGCGATCGATACCGATGCAGAGTGTTCCATCCAATTTGACATTGGTGGAAACAGCAGTGAACTTCTAAGCGCAAGCATTCCGGTAAACCTGTATAAAGTTGCATCGGTTGATGTATCTGGCAACTATACCGCAACTGATGCATTTACAGGACTGAAGCTTTCTTCCGTAAGTGCAGATAATCTGGCAGATGCCACTGCTGAATGGAAAAAACGTGCCAATGACGCAAAGGAGATGCTGACAGATTCTGATGGAAAGACAGTTGTTGAACCAACCCAAACCATTACACTAACAAATAACCCAAATGACGACCATACTATAACGGGACTGGAGACCGGACTTTACCTTGTAGATACACCAAAAGTGATTACGCCAAATTACACTTATACTTTTACACCTTACCTGATATCACTTCCGACCAATAATTATTACAATAACGATCATACCAATGATGAGTGGATCTACAATCTGACTGGCAGCAATGCAGTTGGTCTGAAAACGGAACAGCACGTAAGATACGGTAATCTGGTGATCAACAAAGAACTGGTAGATCACAATGCTACCTTCGGAGACGAGGCAACCTTCGTATTCCAGATCGATATTGAAAAACCGGATGGGAAAAAAGAAACCAGAATCGAAGAGCTTACATTTAGCGCAGCAGGTAAGAATTCTGTAACGATCACGAAGATTCCTGCCGGCTCTGAAGTAGTTGTAAATGAAATCTATAGCGGTGCTAGTTATCAACTCACTTCTGACAGAAATCAGATTAATCAGACTGTAAAAATCATTGCTACTGACGAAAAAGAAGCTGGTAAAGCAGGAGCGGCTGTAGAAGTTTCATTTACTAATGAACACAACGGACGTACCAATGGCGGTTACGGTGTAAGAAATAATTTCAAGCTGGACAAAAATAATCAGTATCAGTACACCCAACCGGCAGCAAAAAACTAGAAAGGGGGAATCGGAATGAGAAAGTTACATAAAAAACCACTTATCATGGCAGCAGCAACACTTGCTCTTACCGGAACCCTGGCAGTTGGAAGTGCGATGGCGTATTTTACAACCTATTCGACAGCCGGTGGCGGTGTGAAAATGAATATGGGATTTACCAAAACAGTTCCAGATGAACAAATCAAATCAGATGGAAAACACGTTACAATCTCCAACACTGGTAAATATGACTGCTTCGTAAGAGTCAAGGCATTTGCTCCAGTATCTCTTGGATACAAAGCAGATAAAAACTGGTCAAAAGGAGCAGATGATTACTGGTATTACAGTGACATACTTCCAGCTGGTCAGACAACGGATCCAGAACTCGTGATTTCTTATGAGTTTCCATCAGACGATGACAAACCAGAAGAATTCAACGTCATAGTTATCCAGGAATGCACCCCGGTTCTTTACAAGGAAGATGGTACACCATACGCCGACTGGAACCACGTAATCAAAGACGACAGCACACAGACGACAGAGTAGGAGGTAATGAGAATGAAAAAGAAAAAGAAATCATTTCCAAAGAAACCTGCCCTGGTCCTGACAGCCGCAGCACTCCTGCTGGTTGGAAGCACTGTCGGCAGTACACGCGCCGCACTCACTTACTACAGTGAGAATTATTCCGCACAGATGAATATGCAGAGTATCGGCGTATCTCTTCTGGAAAATGACAAAGTAGTCAGCAGCCGGGATTATGTATCGAACAATGAATGGAAGGGAACCTCACAGGGTACACTTCTCACAAACCTTCTCGGAAAAGATGAGACATTTACACCGGGCAAAAAATATAACGAAGCAATCAGCGTCAAAAACAGCGGTACGATCGACACCTTTGTACGTGTGATCATCACAAAGAGCTGGCAGGACGAAGAAGGCAATAAATACACGAACCTTTCACCGGATCTGATCGAGCTGAACTTCCTCACAGACAACGGATGGCAAATTGCAAAAGATCAATCCACCACAGAACGTACCGTTCTTTATTACACAAAGGCAGTCGCAGCAGGAGATTCGACACCAGCATTATCTGATACCATTCGGATTAAGCCGTCGATTGCAAAGGATGTTACAAAGCATGTAGATGGCAACACTATTACTTATACTTACAAGTACAATGGCTACACCTTCCACATTGACGCAGAGGTGGATGCAGTTCAGACACACAACGCAAAGGACGCAATCAAGAGTGCCTGGGGCGTAGATGTCAATGTATCAGACGACGAAACAACAATGAGCTTACAGTAGGGAGGTACAGAGTATG
>OLSI01001333.1_pt1 | contig 17248 bp, 13 predicted proteins | sample 1672661 | NCBI WGS metagenome assembly OLSI01 (sample SAMEA3136711, study PRJEB25190) | human gut metagenome | biome: human gut; feature: human-associated habitat; material: faeces | place: Austria | collected 2013 | reverse complement strand
GTGCCGCCGCCTCATGGGTGCGGGCGCGCTCCGCCGCCTCGGCCTCGCGCTGACGGGCGCGGTCCTCGTTCTCAAACTCGATATCGTCCTCGATCTCATCGCTCGGATTGAGCAGCTCGTCCAGGCTCACGCCATAGAGTTTGGCGAGCGAGATCAGATTCTCGGTATCGGGCGAGCTCTCCGCGCGCTCCCATTTGCTGACCGCCTGGCGCGACAGTCCCAGCTTTCGTGCCAGCCCTTCTTGGCTAAAACCCTTGCTGCGGCGAAGGTCGGCGAGCCGCTGCGCAGTTTCTACATTCATGGTTCCTCCTATGTGATGCCAGCCGTGCCGCCGGACCGTTTTTGTTCTTAAGGCGCCTTGCACAGTTAAAAATCTATCCGCCACCGCCAAAAGCATGCCACCTATTCTAGTGAGATTTTTGACAACCGGCGGTTGCGGACACACATGAGCTGCGGAAATGTGTCCAAACAAAGCAATGGCATCTAGCCCGGTTGTCCCCGTTGCGGCGTTAACGGTAGTATGGTCGTACTGTTTATTCCGCACCGCCAACGGAGGGAGTCCCGCGCCGTGAACCGCGATTTCGCCTCATCGCTCATCCAGCTCAACAACACGTTCTATCGCGAGCACTCCGCCTCCTTTTCCGATACGCGTCAGGCCCCATGGCCCGGCTGGGTGCGCACCATGGACATCGCGCTCGAACAGCTCGACGTCGCCACGATCGAGCATCCCGTCCGCGTCTTCGATCTTGCCTGCGGCAATATGCGATTCGAGAACTTTGCCGCCGGCGGCGCACTTGCCGCCAAGGGCGTCGACGGCGCAAACCCCTCGGCGGATGCCAGCTGCCCGTTTGAGTTCTATGGTGTCGACTCGTGTCAGGATTTGGCTATCGATGCACGCGGCCACGCCCTGCGCATTCCCAACCTGCACTTCCAGGAACTCGACGTGCTCGACGCTCTCATGAAGCTCAACCCCGCCGAGACGCCCGACGTGCTTTTCGACGCCCCACTCGCCGACATCTCGGTCTGCTTTGGCTTTATGCACCACGTACCGTCATGCGAGTACCGCGTACGCGTGCTCGACGCCCTAGTGCGGCAGACGCGCCCAGGCGGCATCATCGCCATCAGCTTTTGGGAGTTCATGAACGACGAGCGCATGGCGCGCAAGGCCGTTCGAGCCGAGGCCCGCGCCGAGCTCACCCCGCCGTTTGAGGGTTACGATTCAGCGCAGTTTGAAGCCGGCGACCACCTCATCGGCTGGCAAAACGACCGCCACGCCTACCGCTATTGCCATCACTTTGACGATCAGCAGATCACCGACCTGGTGCGCGGCGTCCGTACGTTCTATAAGAGCGGCGAGGTCCCCGTGCGCGAGCTTGAGCGCTTCCATGCCGACGGTCGCAGCGGCGAGCTCAACCGCTATGTGATTCTCAAGCGTCTGTAGGCACCGACGACTCGCCGTCGAGCCGCATCGCATCTTTCGGGCAAACTATGCCCACCCTTTTTTCAACCCATTGACGGAACGTGCAACCATGCGTTCCACACTTATGACCAAGGAGCCTCATGGGAGCCGTCCACGTTCGCACGCCTAAGAACTTTGTGCTCGAGGAGCGCCTGGAGCGCTACGCCGATGCGATTGAGATGAACCCCGAGGCTTATGCCGGAGATTGGCGCGAGGCTTGCGCGCCAGCTGGCAGCAAGCCCTTCGAACACCTTCACCTGGATCTTGGCTGTGGCAAGGGAACGTACCTTGTAGAGCGCGCGGTCCACGAGCCAAACACCCTCTTTATCGGTATGGACCAGGAGCCCATCTGCATCGCCTATGCCGCACAGAAAATCTGCGAGCAGGAACTGACCAACGCACTCGTCCTGCCCCGAGGCGCCGCATCGCTGCCGCAGCTGTTTGCCGCAGGCGAGCTCGATGTCATCACCATTAACTTTCCCACGCCGCAGCCCAAGGCCAAGTACGCCAAAAAACGACTCGTCCATGTCGACCATCTGATGCTCTACCGCCCGCTCTTTGCAGCCGGCGCCACCGTCACGCTGCGCACCGACAGCAAGCCATTGCGCGATTACGCCTTGGGACAGTTTGCCGCGGCCGGCTACGATACGCTTTGGGTAAGTGACGACGTCCGCCGCGACCATCCCGAGCATCCCGAGACCGAATATGAATGCCGCACGCGCGAGATGGGCGCTGCCGTCTATGGCATTTGTGCCACACCCGGCGCGCAGCCTAGCGATGAACAGCTCGCGGCGGGCCGCGCGCAGGAGCAAAGCCTTGCCCGCTACCTGCCCGATAACCTCGATGAGCTCACCTACGTACCTCTGGGCATGGAAGAAGCCGTCGAGAACTTTAGAAACCGCGCCCGCAAAGGCAAGAAGCGCCTGCCGCAGGAGTCCTAGGGGGCTTCTGATGGTCGCGGCGTCGGCAAACAAGTGAAAATAGGCGTCAGCGAACGACCCTCAAACCTAAGTGAGTAGACTTTTTTGCAATAGCCAAGCACAACCCGCATAACGAAAACTAAAACCGCAGGTAAATCCCTTGCGCAAAAGCCATGTGCTCGCGACATCGCAAAAAGTCTACTCACTTAGCTGGCAACCGCACCAAACGGCCGGACAGAACGCCCATTTCCTGCATTTTCTCGCGCGCTGGCACCCCGCGCCGCCGCTACGCCATAATAGTTGGCGGACAATCGCGAGAGAAAGCAAAAACATGGCACAGACCACGACAGATACCGCCGCCAGCACCGTCTCCGGCGCCGGCGCCGCCAGCTCATTCTCGGGCGGCACGGGAACCGAAGCCGAATTCGGCTCGCTCGGCGCGCTCTCCCCCACCTGGTGGGAGCCCGAGGACGGCAGCGAGCCCGAACCGTGGCTCACGCCCGATCAGGCCTTCGAGCGCTTCTTTGAATGGACGAGCGATCGCGGTATTGAGCTGTGGGACCACCAGGAAGAGGCCCTCATGGATCTAGCCGCCGGTGACCATGTCATTTTGGGAACACCGACCGGATCGGGTAAATCGCTCGTCGCGCTAGGCATGCTCTTTATGGGCATGGCACAGGGCAAGCGCTGCTACTATACGGCTCCTATCAAGGCTCTGGTCAGCGAAAAGTTCTTCGATCTGGTACAGGTGCTCGGCCGCGATAACGTTGGCATGATCACCGGCGATACGCACATCAACACCAAGGCGCCCGTCATCTGCTGCACGGCCGAAATCCTTGCCAACGATGCGCTGCGCGAGGGCGAGGACGCCGATGTGGCCTGCGTGACCATGGACGAGTTCCACTACTTTGCCGACCCCGACCGTGGTTGGGCCTGGCAGGTGCCGCTGCTCACCCTGCCCCACACGCAGTTTATGCTCATGAGCGCCACGCTTGGCGATGTCACTGCAATCGCCGCCTCTCTCGAAGAGCACACCGGCGCTGCTTGCGACCTGGTTGTCGACGCCCCGCGCCCCGTGCCCCTGAGCTATGACTACGTGACGACCTCGCTCGAGGGCACCGTCGAGCTCGCCATGCGCCGCGGAGAGGCCCCACTCTACATCGTTCACTTTAGTCAGGACGCCGCGCTTGCCACGGCACAGTCGCTTGCCAACTTTGGCATCGCTAGCAAGGAGCAGCGCGAGGCCATCAAAGAAGCAGCAAAGGGAACGAGCTTCTCGACGGCCTTTGGTAAGATTCTCAAACGCCTGCTTGGATGCGGCGTCGGCGTGCACCATGCTGGCATGTTGCCGCGCTATCGCCTGCTGGTCGAGCGCTTGGCGCAGCAGGGCCTGCTGCCCGTCATCTGCGGTACCGATACGCTCGGCGTCGGCATCAACGTGCCCATCCACACCGTGGTGCTCACCGCGCTCACCAAGTTCGACGGCTACAAGATGCGTCGCCTGCGCGCCCGTGAGTTCCATCAGATCGCTGGTCGCGCCGGCCGTTCGGGCTTCGATACCGAGGGCATGGTCATCGCCGAGGCCCCGGAGCACGAGATCGAGAACGCTAAGCTCATGGCCAAGGCGGGCGACGACCCCAAGAAGCTCCGCAAGATTAAAAAGAAAAAGGCCCCCGAGGGCTTTGTCGCCTGGAACAAGCAGACCTTTGAGCGCCTGATCGAGACGCAGCCCGAGACGCTCAAGCCGCGCCTTCGCATCACACACTCCATGGTGATTAGTGTGGTCGAGCAGGGCGGCGATGCCCGAGCCCGCGTACACGACCTCATCGAAACGAGCCTGCAGACTCCCGAGGAAAAGGCCAAGCTCGAGGTTCGCGCCGACGAAATCTTCGCCACACTCATCGATTCCGGCGTCGTCGTTCGCACCGAGGTGCCGCCCGCGCCCGACGCTCCGGCTGACGCCGCGCCGGACATCGACTACGCGCTGACGGTCGATCTGCCCGAGGACTTCGCACTCGATCAGCCGCTCTCGCCGTTCTTGCTTGCCGCGTTGGAGCTGCTCGACCCCGAGAGCGAGACCTATACCATGGATCTGATCTCGATGGTCGAGGCAACGCTCGAGGATCCCAAGCAGGTGCTGCGCGCACAGGAGCGCGCCGCGCGCGACCGCGCGATGGCCGAAATGAAGGCCGACGGCATAGAGTACGAGGAACGTCTGGAGCGCATTCAGGACGTCACCTACGAAAAGCCGCTCGAGGACTTGCTCGATGCCGCCTTCGACAAGTACTGCCAAGAAGTACCTTGGGCCAACGACTACCAGCTCTCGCCCAAGAGCGTCCTGCGCGACATGCTGGAGAGCGCGAGCGACTTTAAGGGCTATATCCAAAAGCTCGGCATCGCCCGCTCCGAGGGCATTTTGCTGCGCTACCTAGCAGAGGCCTACCGTTCACTCGACCGCACCGTGCCCATCGAGAAGCGCGACGAGCGCCTGCGCGACATTATCTCGTGGCTGGGCTTTGTGGTGCGCTCGGTGGACTCGAGCCTGGTGGATGAGTGGGAGAACGCCGGCAACCCGGCAGCCCTCGATGCTGCGCCGCCGCAGGGCATCGACGAGGTCGTGGCGGACCGTCGCGGCTGCACGCTATTGGTGCGCAACGCGCTCTTCCGCCGCGTGACCCTTGCCGCCCGCGAGCACGTTCGCGACCTGGGCGAGCTCGACGACGACTGGGGCATGAGCGAGATCCGCTGGCAAAAAACACTCGACGCTTACCACGAGCAGCACGAGGAAATCCTCACCGACGGAGATGCCCGCAGCGCCGCGATGTTTTCCATTGACGAGTCCGACGAGAAGACCGCGCACGTATGGCACGTGCACCAGATCTTTGCCGACGAGGATGGCGACCACGACTTTGGCATCATGGGCGATGTCGACCTGGACGCCACGCAAGACGGCGGCGAGGTCATCTTCAAAAACTACCGTGTCGGCTTTATCGAGGACCTGCTCGAAGACTAGCCGAACTTGCCGGAACGAAACGGGGCCGCTGGCAATATCGCCAGCGGCCCCACTTTTGCACTATACGCTATGCCTTACTCGGCACCCTCGACCTCATACGAATCCGCCTCGGCTGGCTCATCGTTTGTCTCTGTCGCAGCCCCGCGCGCCTCGTCAAACGCGGCCTTCATGGTCTTGTTGCCCCACGTGAGCTTGCGAATGGTAAGATCGTCCGCCTTCTTGTTGGCTAGGCGCAGATTGTTCTCGGAGGACAGCAACGCCTCCTTGGTTTTCTGCAGGTGGCTAATCGTCTTGTCGATCTCATCAATCGCCGTTTGGAACTTGCGGCTCGCGATCTCGTAGTTGCGACCGAAATCATTCTTGAACTTCTCCATCTTGGCTTCGAAGTTCGTGACGTCGATATTCTGCTGTTTGTACTCCGCCAGTTCCTGCTTATAGCGCAGCGAACCCATGGCGGCGTTGCGAAGAAGCGTGATCATGGGAATAAAGAACTGTGGGCGAATCACGTACATCTTCTCGTAGCGATAGCTCACGTCCACGATGCCGGCGTTGTAAAGCTCGCTCTCGGGTTCGAGCAACGTGCAGAGCACCGCGTACTCACAGCCTTTCTGGCGACGATCGTGATCGAGTTTCTTAAAGAAGTCCTCGTTTTTATGCTTGGTCGCAGTCTCGTCGTTCTCGTTTTTCATCTCGAACATAATCGAAATGACCTCGTTGCCGCTCGCGTCGCACTCACGGAAAATGAAGTCGCCCTTGGTGCCCTCGGACGCATCGTTGTCCTTCTCGAAGTACGCGTTGGGAAACGCCGTCATGCGCAGGCGGTTAAACTCGGTCTCGCAGTGCTGCTCGAGCGACTCGCCCACCATCTTGGTGGACAGGCGGACCTTCATGTCCTTAAGGCGCTCGATCTCTTCGTCCTTGTAGCGAATCAGGTCATCGCTCGCGCGCTTGGCCTGCGCAAGCTCGAGCTCGTGTGCCGCCTTGGCCTGTTCCTCGCGAGAATCGCGCACCGCCAGCTCGCTCGTCAGTTTGGCACGCGCCTCATCGCGCTCTCGCTCCGCCGCGGCGACCGCCTCCGACAGGTTCATTTTTGCCATCAGCTCCTGCTCGCGCAGCTGGGCGCGCAGACCCTCAGCCTCTTGCTCGGACTGAGCCTTTGCGGCGGAAAACTTCTCTTGCACCTTCGCGCGATAGTCAGTAAGCGCGCGCTCGGCCTCGCTGCGAGCGGCATCGAGCTCGCGCTGCGACTCAGCCGCAGCGGCGGCAAGCGCCATCTCCTGGGCCTTGTCCGCCGCGGCAAGCCTGGCCTGCAGCTCGGCAATCTGAGCATCACGTGCAGCTAAATCGTTTTGAGCAGCGTTGCGCGCCGCCGACTCGACGAGCTTAGCTTCGTCATCTTTGCGCTCCAGCTGCGCACGCAAATTGTCGATTTCTCGCTGAAGCTCGGCGTTTTCCTTTTGAGCGTCGGCACGGGCCTCAACCGCCGCGCGCTGGCTTGCACTCTCGCGCTCTGCGGCAGCGCCCTCGAGCTTGGCGCGCAGCTCGGCAAGCTCAGCATCGCGCTTGGCAACCTCTTGTGCCAGCTGTTGAGCTGCAGCGTTCTTCTGCTCGATAAGCTGAGCGTTGCGCTGAGACTCTGCCTTTTGCAAGGCAGCCGTCAAACGCGAGCGCTCAAGCTCCAGCGCCTGCTCGCCCTCGCGCTGGACTGCCTTCACACGCTCATCCAGGTCGCGCGAAAACTCGGCATCGCGCACTTGCTTGACAATATCCGCATAGCCAGACGCATCGACCTTAAAGACTTCGCCACAATGCGGGCACTTGATCTCATTCATAGCAGCTCCTCGATGAACGCAAATTTCAACCGCCTACACTCTACCGCGCTGCACGGACAAAAAAGGCGCCGCCGCCATAATGGCAACGGCGCCGGAACCACCGCAAAGGTGCCTATCCCTATTGTGGTGGTTCTGGCGCCCTATAGCCCAAAGAAGCTAAGAATCTGGTCGCGGCTTACGGGCTTGTACTCGTTGGCGTCGAGGCCGACATCGTAGCGAAAGATAGGACGTTCGCGGTCGCGATTGCGCACGTTGGTGCGGTCACCCCTGCTGTGGATATGCCCATGCAGCATAATGGCGCCACGTGCCTTGCCGTTCCAGCTGAGCATGGGGTAGTGGCTCATCACCAGACGATGACCCTTGGCATAGCCGGGAGCAATCTCCAGGTAATCGCGCACGTCTTCCCAAATTTGCGGGGCGTCGGGATCTTCCCAGTCGCCGTCATGGTTACCGCGGATGAGCGTCGCATTCTTGCATTCGATACGCTCGCGCAGGCGCACCGCCTCCGCCATGGGCAAGCGATACGTAAAGTCTCCCAGGATATAGAGGCGGTCGTCCGCAGCCACGCACTCATTGATGGCATCGATGACCTTGCGGTTCATCTCCTCGACCGAATCAAACGGTCGATCCATGTCGTGCAAGATATTCGTATCGCCCAGGTGCAGGTCGGCGGTAAACCACATCATCGTCTATGCCCTCATTTCGCAATGCATCCAACTCGTGCTAAGTATACAGACACAGCGATGCGGCGGTTAGCCAAAGAGCCCGCCGAACAGTCCGCGGCGGCACTCGTCCTTTTTATTCGAACCTTTGCCCTGGGCGTTCTTATCCTTTTGCTTTTTGCGATCCTGCTCCAGCTCATCGTCATCGAGTAGCATATCCCACTCAAACGGATCATCCGTCAAATCGAACAGGTCATCGTCGTCAAGCATGGCAGCCTCCCTTACCGATTAGCGGGCATCCACCACATAGAGGCCAACGCGCACCTGGTGCCACGGGCTGCGCTCGGGGGCAACCTGTTGCACGCGGGCCTCAAACACGTCCTCGTGGCCGTAATGCATCATCAAGGACAGTGGACCGACCTCGTTTCCCGGAACGTAGCCAAGTTTGGTCTTGCCATAGTAGATCGCAACTGCCTCGGGATCATGGGGATTATCGCGCTCGGCACACAGTGTCAGTTTATCGCCCGCTTTAAGATCGCCTAGGACCAAAGCGCCGTCGGCATATTGAAATCCTGCGATATGAAACGACAGAAGAACACGCGAAGGCTCGTACATAGCAGCTCCTCTAACGGCCGGATAAACCGGTGTGTAACCTTATTGAGAAGTCTACGGTCCCGTGCGGACACAAATACATCCTGTCTGCGTCCTTCAATCGTTTGCCTCAACGCTTGCGCGACAGAACGCTTGCAGATAAGATAGGAACACGGATGGCACCCGTTGCCGCGGGTCTTGCCAACTCCGATACACGTTTTCATCGTGAGAAGTGGCCGTCTTCGCTTACGCGGGGGCGGCTATTTCATTCGGCCGATAAACAGACCGAGTTCGATAGCCGCAATCAACAACGCCAATAACGAAATAACATCGCTTACGTTCATACCAAATCCCTTCTAAAGGGAGTTGGCCCATCCGTGCTCCATAACAGTAGTCTAACGCAAAATGCAGGTAATAGGAACACTTGTTCGTATTACCTGCGCCCTTTTCTAATGCACAAACATGCGCACGAACTTGTGCTTCCAGCTTGCGTAGGGCGCATACCGAAACGGCACGTCCAGCCAAGTTGCCTTGTTCACGATACTCTTCTTGTGGCTAAACGTATCGAAGCTCTCGCGTCCATGGTACTGCCCCATACCGCTCGCGCCCATGCCGCCAAAGCCCATATGGCTCGTAGCCAAGTGCATGATCGTGTCGTTGACACAGCCACCGCCAAAGGGCACGTAACGCACGAAGCGCTGCTGAACTGCGCGGTCCTGACTAAAGATATACAGGGCCAGCGGCGTCGGACGATCCGTAATAAACGCTTCGGCCTCGTCTAGGCTCTCAAACGTCAGCACCGGCAAGATGGGACCGAAGATCTCCTCCTGCATCACGGCGTCATCGGGGGTCACGCCGTCCAAAATCGTCGGCTCGATCTTGAGCGAAGTCTCGCGCGCGGTACCTCCAAGCACAACCTTATCGGGATCGATCAGCCCGCGCACGCGCGCAAAATGCTTGGCGTTGACGATATGCCCGTAGTCCTCGTTATCGAGCGGATGCTCGCCAAACATACGGCGGGCCTCCTCCTTGATAAGGTCCAGCAGCTCGTCGTGCACGCGCGTATCGACCAGCAGGTAGTCGGGCGCCACGCAGGTCTGCCCTACGTTGAGCCATTTGCCAAAGGCGATACGCCGTGCCGCGACCTTCAAGTTTGCCGTCGCATCCACGATGCAGGGGCTCTTGCCGCCCAGCTCAAGCGTCACGGGCGTGAGGTTTTTACTCGCGCGCTCCATGACGAGCTTGCCGACCGGAACGCTACCGGTAAAGAAGATCTTGTCCCAGCACTCATCGAGCAACGCTTCGTTCTCGGCGCGCCCGCCCTCGACAACCGTCACCAGGCGCGGATCAAATGCCTCTTCACAGATTTGCTTGAGCACCGCGCTCGATGCCGGAGCATAGGCACTCGGCTTGATGACCACGGTATTGCCCGCGGCAAGGGCGCCGGCGAGCGGCTCGAGTGTTAGCAAAAACGGGTAGTTCCACGGAGCCATGATGAGCGTGACGCCATAGGGCACGGCTTGCGTTTTGCACGCGCTCACGGCGTTGGCAAGGTCACACGGACGCAGGCGCGGACGACTCCATCGAGCCACGTGAGCGATCTGATGACGAATCTCGGAAAGCGACGTGCCGATCTCGCACATATATGCCTCGTCATGCGACTTTCCCAAATCGGTCTTGAGTGCATGGGCAATATCGGCCTCGTGCGCCCGTACCGCATCGCGTAAACTCACGAGCGCGCGACGTCGGGCATCAACATCAAACGTAGCGTGCGTTTTAAAGTAAGTGCGCTGATCGCCGACGATGCGCGCAATTTCCTCGGTGTTCATGGCACCCTCCTAGTTCTCGTCCTCAAACATACCACCCGCGACGACCTCGTACATACGCTCGAGCTCCAAGCGGTCCATCAAAAGCGGAACGGGGTACAGCGGATTGGCCTCGGCATCGGCATGCGCCGCCATCTCGGGAATGTCGGAGCGGCGAATGCCCGAGACATATTTGGGGATTCCCAGGATCTCGTTCATGCGGTCGACCCAATCGATAAAGGCCTCGGCCGCAAGACTATCCTGCGCGGTAGCCGGCGCAATGCCCGCCATGCGAGCAAGATCGGCAAGCTTGGGGGCGGCGGCGTCACCATAAGCGCGAAGCATGTGCGGCAGGATGATCGCGTTGGCCAAACCGTGCGGAATTCCGTATCGGCCGCCCAGACTGTGCGCGATGGCATGCACATATCCGACATAGGAGCGGGTAAACGCAACGCCCGCCTTATACGCCGCCGAAAGCATATTGCGACGAGCGCGCATGTCGTCACCATGCTCATAGGCCTCGAGCAAATTGTCGTGGATAAGCTGCACCGCCTGTCGCGCCATCTTGCGCGTATAGGGCGTGGTGCTTCGCCCGATAAAGGCCTCAACGGCATGCGTCAGGGCGTCCATGCCCGTCTGCCCCGTAATGGAAGCGGGCAAGCCGCACGTAAACTCGGGGTCGTGGACTGCAAAACGCGGGATGAGCACAAAGTCGTTAATGGGGTATTTGTAGTGCGTCCCGTCATCGGTAATTACCGCCGCAAGCGTGACTTCGCTTCCCGTACCGGCGGTAGTGGGAACGGCGATGAGCAGCGGCAGGCGACGATGAATCCGCAGCAGGCCGCGCATCTTGTTGATGGGCTTGTTTGGCTGCGCAATGCGTGCGCCCACGCCCTTGGCACAGTCCATGGCCGAGCCACCGCCAAAGCCGATAATGGCCTGGCAGGCGCTCTCTCGATACAGGGACGCCGCTTCTTCCACGTTTGAAACCGTGGGGTTTGCACGCGTTTCGGCATAGACCGTAACGCCAATCCCCCTGCATGCGAGCGCCGTCTCGAGCGGTGCCGTGAGCCCCAGACGGGCAATGCCGGGATCCGTCACGATAAGGACCTTCTGAATCGAGCGCTTTTGAAGCACCGCGGGCACATCCTCGGCATGCTCTAAAATGCGCGGCTCGGTATAGGGCAGGATCGGCAATGCAATGCGAAAAACCGTCTGATATGTTCGGCACCAGGCACGACGGGCTAGATGCATAAAGGAAACTCCTTATTTGTTGATAGGTCAACATTTGCTCGCCCGATTGTACTCAGCGGCGGTCAAAGACGGCCTGCCAATCGTTAATCAATCAACATCTTCATATCTCAAAATTGTTTTATTAAAAATCATTCCTAATAGGCTTCACATTTGGTTGCATTTATGGATAATAGAACTCGTCAAGACGCACGTCCGGAGAGGGCCCTTACGGGACCGGACGAGCGCGCAATCGCCATCGATCGAAAGGATCGAATCATGAAGTTTGTTTGCCCCGTTTGCGGTTATGTGGAAGAGTTCGACGGCGACCAGCTGCCCGAGGACTTCAAGTGCCCCCAGTGCGGCGTTCCCGGTTCTCGCTTCCTGAAGCAGGAGGAGGGTCAGCTCGAGTGGGCTGCCGAGCACGTCGTGGGCGTCGCCAAGATGGAGGGCGTCTCCGAGGACATCGTTGCCGACCTGCGCGCCAACTTTGAGGGCGAGTGCTCCGAGGTCGGTATGTACCTGGCCATGGCTCGCGTCGCTCATCGCGAGGGTTATCCCGAGATCGGCCTGTACTGGGAGAAGGCTGCCCACGAGGAGGCCGAGCACGCCGCCAAGTTCGCTGAGCTCCTGGGCGAGGTCGTGACCGACTCTACCAAGAAGAACCTCGAGATGCGCGTTGAGGCCGAGAACGGCGCCACCGCCGGCAAGACCGATCTTGCTAAGCGCGCCAAGGCCGCTGGCCTCGATGCCATCCATGACACCGTGCACGAAATGGCTCGCGACGAGGCCCGCCACGGCAAGGCTTTCGCCGGCCTGCTCAAGCGCTACTTTGGCTAAGCCAACTGCTTGAGACATAACCTCTAGCTTGATGAGGCCCGGACCATATTGGTTCGGGCCTTTTTATGTCTCGAGGACTCGTTAACGCCCTGAAATAGAACCACCTTCAGCATCGGCTTCTCATCAAAAACTAAGTGAGTAGACTTTTTGGAACTTGCCGAGCACGCCATCCATATTGCTTTATAAAGCCGCAGGTAAATGACTTGTTGCAAAACGGCTTGGTCGCCAAAGTGCCAAAAGTCTACTCACTTAGAACCGCAGCCGTCCACGATCGAGCCATTTTGTGTCTAGCGGGCATCTTTCCGTCGATTACTCCCAATTTTGTCCAGTCAATGAATAGTTCAGACCGGAGTAATGTCTCAGCCCTTTGCTCATCTGAGCTTTTATCACGATATTCAGCATCGAGCATCCTGCATATGGCCTTAACGATTGCGCGGAATCTATCCTCATCGGATATCTGTCTGTGTGTAAGGAGAAGCACATCGTAGCCCATGGCCTGAAGGGCCGTCATGCGGTCAGCGTCACGCAAGCCATCCCCTGCGCGTCCGTGCGAGGCCTTTCCCTGACATTCAATGGCCACCTGTCGCCTGCCGTCCGGCGAAGAAAGAAGTAGGTCGATATATACACGGGACTTTCCCACAATCGCTCGAGCACTTGTGTTTAGCATCACTTCAACATTAAGCTCTATGCCGCAAAAACCTTCGCCTCCCAGGGCTCGCGGCAGTCCAAGCAACAAATACGCCTCGACCTCAAAAGGCGACGCGGCACCCAATGGAACGAGTTGCGATACCGCCATAAATCTATTGCCGTAACGCATCCCGCAAACATCTGAACAAAAACGGTCAAGGTCTCCGCCCAAAACCAAAGCGTCTCGACGCCATAAATTTGAGGCGGTGCCGTCCTCGGACGGGCAGCGCACCCAACCGACCGTTGTCGAAATCGCGCCCGAATCAATTGCACGCGAAAGCTCCGCCTCAAGTGCCGCCGGCAGGGCACACACCGCAAACAAGCCACACATCTCCGCCAATACCAAAAGAAGCTGAAGATCCGTCAGATGCCGCGACATGATGAATGTCGTCAGTAGAGGAGACGTAACCAAAAACCCATGCTCCGTTTCCAGCACGGATTCCCTGGGGAGCTCACCAAGAAACAGCCGCTGCCTAATGCTGGCAGGACAAGTCCGTTTGTTTCTCGTCCGAACCAATGTATACAACGGAAAACCGAGCGCGACCGCAGCCGTCGGGTTGCGGGCGAGATCATATCGCTGCCGGTCTTCTTCCGGTCGTGGAAGCGGCGGACACAAAGCGCGGACTTGAGGAGGCAAACGCCAGTACCTAAAAGCCGATATGTCACAAAGTAGATCCTTCATAGGCACAGGAAAACACGAATTTCAACCCAGTCAGTCACGCATTGGCGCGAACGCACCAAAAATGGCGCCGAACGGACTGCCAAGTTTTCAACAGCACTCCCCAACTGGCCAAAAGCTTGCCGAGAGCTGGACGAAGCCCTGTTGAAAACCCCATTTTTTTCTCATGCAGGAGCTTTGCGCGGCAAGTGAGTAGACTTTTTTGAACATCCCGAGCAGGCCGGTCATCCTGCTTTTCAAAACCGCAGGTAGATAGCTTGCTACAAAACTGCCCGCTCGCCATCACGCCAAAAGTCTACTCACTTAGATTGCAGAGCACCCCCCATTAGCTGCAATTCCAAGGTATTAAGCATTTTTGGACTCAAATCGTCATACTGGACAAGAATTTGAGTTGAGTTTTTAGGGACAGATGCGCCATCGGCACACCAATAACAGTCACTGATATCGACAAAAGGGATACTCGAGCGCGTGAGGGCCTGCGCAAAAGAGCTTCCGCCCGCTTCGCACTCCGCAACCACAGTGCAGTAAAGGCCCGCGTCTGCGTGTTCGATCGAGACCTCCCCTGCCGGAAACGCTTTCCGTACAAGCGAGGTCAGGCCATCACGCGCCTCGCGAGCACGAACGCGCACGCGGTTCACATGTCGCTCGTAATCACCAGATTCCAGCAAACGCGCCAAAGCGACCTGGTCAACAGAGCTCACCGACGAGGCGTAGAAACCAAGGTTGCGCCTAAACCGCTCCATTAGCTCATCGGGCAGCACCATGTACGCTAGACGCAACGCCGATGAAAGGCTCTTCGAAAACGTGTTGGTGTAGATAACCGACTGGGAGGCATCGATCGACGCGAGCGCGGGAATTGGCTTGCCGGCAAGGCGAAACTCACAATCAAAGTCATCTTCGATGAGGTACCGACCTGGTCGCTCGGCGGCCCAGCTCAGCAGCGCATAGCGACGCGCAATGCTCGTCACAAGACCGGTGGGATACTGATGGGACGGCATAAGGTGAAGGACATCGGTCCCAGTTTTCTGCAGAGCGCTCAGGTCCACGCCGTCGTCATCCAACGGGATATGTCGTACTTGGCAGCCCATAGCCTGATAGATGCGCGTCAGGCGCAAATAGCCCGGATCCTCAACGGCATACACCTTGTCCGCGCCAAGCAACTGAACCAACATGGTATCGAGCAGCTGGGCGCCCGCACCGATAACGATGTTGTTGGGGTCGACATTCATACCCCTTGTCCCGCGCAGATGGTGAGCAATTGCGCGTCGCAGCCGAGCAGTGCCCTGCGCCGGTGCGGGCGAAAAGATTTCGCGCTCGTCTTCGGATGCCAGCGTCGCCCGTAGCGCACTTTGCCAAAGCCGCGCCGCCTCCAAAGCGGAAGGAGAAAGTGCATCGAACAGCTCAACCTGTCCGTTGACATCATGCACGCTGGGGCCCACAGAGACGGCATCTCGGTCGATGCCCTCCGCAGCCGAAGCCAAAACCGGTGCATCCGGAAGCTCGCAAGCGTAGTAGCCACGACGCGGCTTTGAGCAAATATAGCCCTCGGCAAGTAGCTGGCTATATGCATTCTCGATGGTAATGACACTGATTCCCAGATGACTGGCAAAGGCGCGCTTAGACGGCAGATGTTCTCCCGCCGCAATACGGCCAGCAACAATATCATTTCGAATTTGCTGGTAAACATACTCATAGAGCGATGCTTCGCCGCGTTGTTCCAAATTGTAGTCGAGCATGAGTTTGTCACCTGACCTTATCGGGTAATTCAATCTGGTATTAGTCTGACCTTGTAATTATCTCGAAAACTGAGTATTTCGCCATACCCAGCTCCCCGATAGGATGTTCCGTCAAGCAATGCACATGCCAACCAAGGGAGCAACCATGGCAGAACAGACTAGCAAGACCGATCGCGTCAAACTCAATCGCGAGCTCGCGCAGATGCTCAAGGGTGGCGTCATCATGGACGTCACCACGCCCGAGCAGGCGCGCATCGCCGAGGAGGCAGGCGCCTGCGCCGTCATGGCTCTCGAGCGCATCCCGGCCGACATCCGTGCCGCAGGCGGCGTCTCGCGCATGAGCGACCCCAAGATGATCAAGGGCATCCAGGAGGCCGTCTCCATCCCCGTCATGGCCAAGTGCCGCATCGGTCACATCGTCGAGGCGCAGGTCCTTCAGGCCATCGAGATCGACTACATCGATGAGTCCGAGGTTCTCTCCCCCGCCGACGACGTCTATCATATCGACAAGACCCAGTTTGACGTGCCGTTTGTCTGCGGCGCCCGTGATCTGGGCGAGGCGCTGCGCCGTGTTGCCGAAGGCGCCACGATGATTCGCACCAAGGGTGAGCCGGGTACGGGCGACGTCGTTCAGGCCGTGCGTCACATGCGCAAAATCCAAAAGCAGATCCGCGACGTAGTTGCCCTGTGCGACGACGAGCTCTTTGAGGCAGCCAAGCAACTGCAGGTTCCGGTCGAGCTGGTGCGCGAGGTCCATGCCGCGGGTAAGCTTCCCGTCGTGAACTTTGCCGCTGGCGGCGTAGCGACCCCCGCCGACGCCGCGCTGATGATGCAGCTGGGCGCCGAAGGCGTCTTTGTCGGCTCGGGCATCTTTAAGAGCGGCGACCCCGCCAAGCGCGCCGCCGCCATCGTCAAGGCCGTGGCAAACTTCACCGATGCCAAGCTCATCGCCGAGCTTTCGGAGGACCTGGGCGAGGCCATGGTGGGCATCAACGCCGACGAGATCGAGATTATCATGGAAGAGCGCGGGCGCTAGTCCAGCAGAAAGGATCGCACATGAGCGATTATGCAGACCAAACGGTCGCCGTGCTGGCGGTCCAAGGTGCTTTTGCCGAGCACGAGGCAAGACTATCCGAGCTGGGCGCGCGCTGTATTGAGCTGAGGCAGGCGGCTGATTTGAAGCAGGACTTTGACCGTCTGGTACTTCCCGGCGGCGAGTCTACCGTTCAAGGGAAGCTGCTTGATGAGTTGGGCATGCTCGAGGAGCTTCGCACCCGCATTGTTGAAGGCATGCCCGTCCTGGGCACCTGCGCCGGCCTGATTCTGCTGGCTCACGACCTTGCCGCCCATGACGATAAGGGCACGCCGCGCCTGGCAACCATGGATGTGCTCGTTGAGCGCAATGCCTACGGCAGGCAGCTCGGCAGTTTTCGAACCAAGGGGCAGGTAGCTGGCATCGACGGTGAAGTGCCGCTGACGTTTATCCGCGCGCCCCGCATCGTCGAGGTCCACGGCGACGCCAAGGCCTTAGCGAAAGTCGACGGCCGTATCGTCGCCGCCCGTCAGGGCAGCCAGCTCGGCGTAACCTTCCACCCCGAACTCGACGAAGACACCCGCCTCCACGAACTGTTCCTACAAATGTAGGCATCGAAATCAACAAACGAAATGAGAGTGGATAATCTCCCACTTTAAGCTTGGATGCAGGCTCAAACCGGGAGATTATCCACTCTCATGCTATGTAGTCGTTGGGGACGTTCTTAAACGACTAGTCAAACAAGAACGTCCCCAACGACT
>OLSI01001308.1_pt1 | contig 17455 bp, 17 predicted proteins | sample 1672661 | NCBI WGS metagenome assembly OLSI01 (sample SAMEA3136711, study PRJEB25190) | human gut metagenome | biome: human gut; feature: human-associated habitat; material: faeces | place: Austria | collected 2013 | reverse complement strand
TGATCCGCACCCGGCTTTTCTTTTTTCCTACCAGAAAGGCTCCGCTTCCTGTCACTGTCCAGGTAGAAGAAAGTGGTCTCTGATTCGCATAGCCAAGTGGAAAACGGAATTCTTTTTCTGCACTTCCAAAATGACTCGATGTTGCAGCAAGCACCAGATCTCCATAGCCTGCCGCCACAGTCATTGCAGCAAGGGCAAGTGCCTCTCCGGATGTGGAACATGCGCCGAAAAGACCAAACACCGGGATCTGAAGTTCTTCCGCCCCCATCGATGTAGCAATTCCCTGTCTTAAAAGATCACCGCCAAAGAGATATCGTACCTCCTCCGGCTGTACTCCCGCATTTTTCAATGCCAGCTTACACGCAAGCTTCTGCATTGTTCCTTCTGCAAGCTCCCAGGTTTTCTCTCCGAAAAGGTCATCCTCCGATGCAATATCAAAATATTTTCCAAGTGGTCCTTCTCCTTCTTTTTTTCCGGCAACCGATCCGGCGCTTACCAGATACGGACTTTCCGAAAATGCAATACTCTGTGTCCCTTTCATCGCATTCATGTACATCCCTCCTTGCTCACACAATTCCGATCAGCGTCCCAATCCAATAGAGCAGTCCCAGAACCCAGCTGGTGAAAACTCCGTACAGGATCACAGGTCCTGCGATCGTAAATATCTTGCAGCCAATTCCGAAAACCTGCCCCTCTTTTTTGTATTCAATTGCCGGCGCCGCAACGGAATTGGCAAATCCGGTGATCGGCACCAGTGCTCCCGCTCCTCCCCAGTTCGCGATCTTCGGATAGATTCCAAATCCGGTCAGCACCACACTTGCCAGGATCAGGATCAGTGAACACCAGCTTGCAGAAATATCCTTTGACATTCCCGCCTTTTCGCACGCATTTAAGATCGTCTGTCCAATCGTACAGATGATCCCGCCGGTCACGAATGCTTTTGCCATCGCAGGTCCGGGCTTCCTGACCGGTGTTTTCTCTTTTACATATGTTTCATACTCTTTTTCTTTCTCTTGTTGCTTCATTTTCTCCTCCAGTTACCATCTTTTATAGAAAAACAGAAGTGCTCCAAGGCTTTTCCCAAGCGCCATCCCAAAAATCAGCCATGGCACACATTTCAGAATTTTGATCCTCCGGATAAAAATCGGAAAAATATTCAGAATTTCCGCAAGTGCCATTGACCAGCAACCAACAAAAATTCCGGAAAAAAGTCCAAACACCGGAACGATCCATTTGCCGCCAGGCATCGCGAGCCCGTATACCCAGAAAATATTTCCAAGGATCCCACCTGCCATAATGCAGTTTTCATACAGCATGACATGCTTCCCGGTATGTGTCCGGTCTGCAAAATCTGACACTACGCCAAGTCCGATAATAAATGAAAACAGTCCTGCCGCGACTGCAAATCCGGATGCAAGACCAACCACCGCCACCAGAATCTGCCTAATCCACATCGACTTCTTTTTCCTTTCTCGCATAAGCTTCGATCAAAGTTTCCTGAATATCATTTTCATACAAACGCATTTCCACTTCCATCGGCGTCGGATCTGCTGTAAATTTCTTTCTTCCTAAATGATTGAAAAAAATCAGGATCCCTACGATCAGCCCGATGCAGTAAGTCAGCTCTATCAGGGTAAATCCATTCGATTCTTCTCCGGTAAGAAGCAGATAAATCCGGGAAAACATCTTTGTCACCGACACATCATTGTTAAATGCCATGATGGAAAATGCTGCTCCGATAAATGTGATTCCCGCAACTACAACCACTTTAATTCCCTGCCAGATAGCATTTCGTTTTTTCTCCCCTTCATAGGTAATGATCAGGTCACTTTCTCCTTCGTTCTGAATCTGTAGTCCGGGAATTTCCCGATGGATACATTCTATGATTTTCAGAACAGACACCACATATCTGTGCTGTTCTTTTTTCGGGATTTTCAGAATCCGCAGTGGTTTAATCCTGTTCATGATGGAAGAATTGCTGCATTCCATTGTCAGGATATCTCCCAATGTCACATTTGGTTCTTTCACCTCGGTATTCTTTTCCCCTTTGATATAAAGTATTTCATTTCCCGAAGACATCTGTATCCGTCCTTTCTTTTACCGGTAGCGCCTGCCAGATCAGCGTTCCTTCACTTACCTGGTCTGTCCCCCGGACATCATTATAATAGTAGATCATTCCGATCAGAACAGCTGTCAGCAGGGCACAAAGAACACAGCCCCAGATATATTTTTTTCTTCTTTCCAATCGCATCCGCCTCCTTTGTGATCTGTTTCAGATAGGAAATAGTATCCCTGTTTTTCCAGAAAACATACATCCTTTTATTCTTTTGCGTGTTCCCGCATGGTTTTCAGGATCTTTTTCTCCATCCGCGATACCTGCACCTGTGAAATTCCAAGCTCTTCGCCGATTTCTGTCTGCGTCTTATCTGCAAAATAGCGCAGATACAGAAGCTTTCTCTCGTCTTTTTTTAATTCTTTTATCAGCTCTGTAAGCAGAAGATGATCCAGGATCTTTTCTTCTGCACCGCCTGTATCTGCAATCTTTTCCAGCAGCATTACTTCATTTCCATCTTTCATACCGACCGGTCTGTGAAGTGATTCCACTTCTCCTGCTGCCTCCATCGCCATCACCAGCTCCTCTTTTTCCACACCCGTTTCTTCCGCAATTTCTTCCAGCAGCGGTTCTCTTCCAAGCTTTTCCGTGAGCGCCTCCTTTGCCTGATATGCTTTATATGCAATCTCTTTTAAGGAACGGCTGACCTTCAACATCCCGTCATCACGCAGGAAACGCTTTATTTCTCCTGTGATCATCGGGATAATGTATTATAGTAGAAATTTTGAAATTTCCTTTATCCAATAGGGTAATTATCTTGAATAAGATATATGAAATTTTACACGCAAGAAGATGTATCCCCTTGCGATGTATTAACTATAGAAATGTAATTTACTGTCGTGTCAAAAGATCATTATACTCAATTTCAACATAATCATTCGATATTTTGATCTTCTTGATATATTCACGTACAGTCTTTTGTCTTTCATTGAAAGACATGAACTCCCAGCTGTCAGCAACACTTTTGAATGCTTTCGCTCTTGCTGCCATATCTTTAGCTCTTGTGTTCTTTAAGGTGTACTGTTCAATCTGTGTATTCAAATTTTCCAGTTCCTTGTTAATCTCACCAATCGTCTCCAACAGGACATTGTTATTGGTATCAGATGCATATAAATTATACAAAGATTTCAGCTTTCCTTCAAGAACTGTTTTTCTCTGGTTCATGGCTTCAAATCCCTTTTGATTTTGCTGTTCTGATTTTCCCTCAATTATTTCATACTCTTTTGATAATTTCAGCATATCATTAACAACAACTTCTTCAACTTCAGCTGCATCTAACTTTCCATTCTGGCAATTAGGATTCTTAACCAGGTGCGGTTTGCTATGATCTAAAGAGTAACAGTAAATCATCACTCTACCACCGCTCCATTTTTGATAACGCATCTTCGCACCACATAATCCACAATATATTAAGCCTGTTAGTAAATACTGTGATTTATGAGAAGTTGCTCTTGTTCTTGTTTTTCGCAATTCCTGAACTTCATCAAATAATTTTTTATCAACTATTGGTTCGTGAAGACCATCAACGATTTCCTTATTATATTTGAGCTTTCCAATGTATGTCACCCTGGATAACATATCGGACACTTGCTTGTCTCCTTTTAGGTCAAACATCTTTGCCAGTGCATACGTGGAATAGCCTTCCTTATATAATTCAAAAATCTTTTTGACTGTTTCTGCATCTTTATTTGGTATAAGAACATCATCGCCATTATTATAATCATAACCAAACGGCGGTTTCGTACCACGCCATTTTCCGGTTTTGATTCTCTCTGTAATTCCCATTTGTGTACGTTCACGAATATTTTCTCGTTCATACTGAGCAAATACAGATAAAATACCTACCATAGCTTTTCCATATGGTGTTGTTGTATCAAAATTTTCATTTAATGAAATAAATCCAACACCATTTGCCTCAAACACATCTTCCAGAAGATAAATCGTGTCTTTCTGACTTCTGGACAAACGGTCAAGTTTAACAACTACAACAGATTCAACTTTGCCTTCTTGAATTTCTTTAATAAGACGTTTCATCTCCGGTCGGTTCAGATTACTTCCCGAATAACCACCATCAATGTACAGATCATAATTATCAATTTCCTGATAATTACAATACTTTTCAAGTTTCTCTGTCTGAGCACCTACTGAATATCCTTCTTCAAACTGAACATTTGTAGAAACTCTGATATACAATCCTGTTTTTTTATTATTTGAGGTATCCTTTCCGATTCTTATGTTTCTCACCTCTATCTTTCCTCCTCTCAAGTACACTATACCATCCTTCTGAAGAAATTTCAACTTATTTTATATTCTAATATAAGTTATGAAAAATTTCTTTTTCAGATGCTTCGATTTTAATATTATCAACTGCTCCCATCTCTTTATTCATCTGATATAATATCTGACGAACCACCGGTGAATCCAATCTGAATCTTTCTAAATCTTTATCTTCGATCACATTACCATTTGCGTCATATCTTCTTACAATTTTTAATGCCATCGCAATCCCTCCCTTTATAAATCATATTAGGCGTTTGCGAAACGCCACAAGCCGCATAAATACGGCATTTTTTAACTACAAAAAACAAATAACCCCTCACCGGATATGGTATAATAGAGTTGACGAGAAACTATAAACCATACATCCAAGAAAGGAGTTATTCTGACATCTATGATACCATATAAACAGCTTTCTTTGGCAGATATTTTTTCAGATTGCCAGGAAAAATTTGAAAATGACAAACCTGTGTTTCTATCTCTATTAGAAAACCACATCGATATTGATGAGATTATTCCGATTTCTTTTCGAAATCATTTCTATGCATCAACGGGTAGAACCCGTAAATACCCTTTAAACGCTTTGTTGTGGGCTCTAATTATTCAGCGTATTTTTTCTATTTCCACAGACCAGCTTCTTTTAACTTTTCTTGCTTATTCAAAACCTCTGCGTGAATTCTGTGGCTTCACTAAAGTTCCAGATGCTTCAAAAATCACCCGCTTCAAACAGGACTTTATTGATGACCTTCAGCTTGTTTTTGATAACCTTGTTGATTTAACCGAACCAATCTGTCATGCTATTGATTCTGCCAAAGCTGATATGACGATCTTTGATTCTTCTGGTATTGAGGCTTTCGTTACTGAAAATAATCCGAAATATGCAAATCGTATTATCAAGCAACTCAAAGCTTATGCCAAAGCTAACAACTTCGATAAGAGTTATGATCCTTACAAAGCAGCTTATGGTTCTATGCCAACACACGCATCCGCAAATCCTGAAATTAAGCAGTTATACATTAATGGTCATTTTTGCTATGTCTTCAAATTTGGCATTATTACCAATGGTCTTGGCATCATCCGACATATATCTTTTTACAACAAAGACTTTATGATCTCGCATCCTGAAATCGTGGTAGAAAAGAAATCTGATTCTCCTGATGAAGATAAGTGTGTTCATGATGCTAAATTACTCATCCCTACACTAAAAGATTTTTTTGCTAAGCATCCGCTTATTAATCCCAAAACATTTCTTGGTGATGCAGCGTTTGACTCATGTCGGCTTTATGGAGAACTGCTGACAGGCAATACTTTTGGCGAAAACAAACACTTTTCCAAAACATACATTCCTCTTAATTCCAGATCAGGATTAGAAAATCCTGATTGTAAAGTGAATGAAAACGGCATCCCTTGCTGTCCTAATGATGATTCACTTCCAATGAAACATGACGGCACATCTACAAGAAAAAATGGTTTGAAAAGATATAAGTTTGTCTGTCCTAAAATAAAGTGTGTTAAGGATGCATCAACCGGAAAATATCATAGACATTGTATCTGCGATAATCCCTGTACTACTTCTGAGTGCGGACGTATAATCTATGTTTATCCTGAAAAAGATCTTCGTGCCTATCCCGGAACCATTCGCGGAACCGAAGAATGGGATAACACTTACAAAATCAGAACTGCAGTAGAAAGAGATATCAATCACATAAAAGAGAATCTCTGTCTTGCAGGACGTCGTACTCAGAATGAGAAAACATTGCATGCAGACTTAATTCTTGCTGGAATCACCCAACTCATTACAGTTGTTCTTGCAGACAAAATCAAACATCATGAATACATACGAAGCTTAAAGCCACTCATAGCATAGGACTTACCAACTCCATAAAGCCTAAGCCTTATTAAAGTGCGCCTAAAATGTCCGGTTATCTACATTTCATTCCAGAATTCGTGCTTTGCACGAATTCATCCTTGTTTTGGTTCAGAATTGCGAACAAGCTTAGCGAGTTTCGCAATTACCTATTTAGTCATATCAATTATATCATACTTTTGCGAAGATAAGAGATTTAAATAAAATCTTCTTGACGGATTCTGCAAAACAGTGGATAATATTGCACAGTAATCACATGTGACAAGACAGTAGATTATACACTAAAAGAATGACAGGAGCAGGAGAAAGTTATGAAAGAGTTTCTAAGAAAGAAAAATATTATCTTTTCAGCGAAGCGATACGGAATCGATGCGCTTGGTGCAATGGCGCAGGGACTGTTTGCATCGCTTCTGATCGGTACGATCATCAGCACACTCGGAGAACAGCTTGGTATAGGAATCCTTGTAACAGTAGGCGGTTATGCGAAAGGAGCAACCGGAGCTGCGATGGCAGTTTCGATCGGAGTAGCACTTCAGTGTCCGCCACTTGTATTGTTTTCACTGGCGGCAGTCGGAATGGCAGCAAATGAACTTGGGGGTGCCGGAGGACCTCTTGCGGTTTTGGTCGTTACGATTTTTGCAGCAGAATTTGGAAAACTGGTTTCAAAAGAAACAAAAATAGATATTATTGTGACACCATTTGTGACGATCTGTGTGGGGGTTCTGCTTTCACTGGGATGTGCACCGGCGATCGGAGCAGCGGCAAGTACCGTAGGAACTGCGATCATGTGGGCGACTGAATTACAGCCATTTTTCATGGGAATTATCGTATCTGTGATTGTTGGTATTGCGCTGACACTTCCAATCAGCAGTGCAGCGATCTGTGCGGCACTTTCACTTACCGGGCTTGCAGGAGGTGCTGCTGTAGCCGGCTGCTGTGCACAGATGGTTGGTTTTGCGGTTATGAGTTTTAAGGAAAATAAATGGGGTGGTCTTTTTGCACAGGGAATAGGAACCTCGATGCTCCAGATGGGAAACATTGTGAGAAACCCGAGAATCTGGCTTCCGCCGACACTGGCATCCGCAATTACCGGTCCGGTCGCAACCTGTATCTTTCATTTGAAGATGAACGGTGCGGCAGTGGCATCCGGAATGGGAACCTGCGGACTGGTCGGACAGATTGGTGTGTACACTGGCTGGGTAAATGATATTGCAGAAGGAACCAAAGCTGCGATCACCGGAATGGACTGGGCAGGTCTGGTGCTGATCTGTTTTATTCTTCCGGCAGTGCTTTCCTGGGCGATTGCGATTCCGATGAGAAAATGTGGCTGGATCAAGGAAAATGATCTGAAACTGGATCTGTAGATTCAAGTGTAAATTATATAAAATGTGTTTGATGGGCTATCCTGTGGGAATGTTTCGGATTCTCACAGGATAGTTTTATTTTGTGTGAAATAGAATCAATCTAATAAATTTTTTTCCACCTCATCATATACGATCTCAAATGGCGCCGGCCCCACATCCAGTACCGCCCTGTGAAATTCTTTCTGGGAGAATTGATTTCCCAGGGCATCTGCCATCTCTTTTTTCAATTCATAAAATTTCAGGTATCCAATATAGTATTTCAGATAATTGGCAGGACTTCCAATGATCAGTTTGTAGACACTCTGTACTGCATTTGCATCATTGATCCCGTAATCGCTGAAAAAGCGGACTGTATCAGTTACAGACCAGCCGTCATAATGAATTCCCATGTCTGCAAGCGCATAAAGTCCAAGAATGACAGAACTGTTTTTCTGGAGAAGGGATGCTTCAGTCTTAGGGAGAGGTGCAAGGTAGTAGGACATCATTTCCGCATAGGTGGCCCAGCCCTCAACGTATCCGCCAAAATCAAGAATGCTCCGAATAGGATCCGGCTCAGAAGCAGAAAAATAGACGGTCTGGTACAGATGTCCGGGATAGCCTTCGTGAGCAAGGGTTGTGTAGAGATTCAGCCCTGAGGCGGTCTGCCCGTTGTTAATGTAGATGACATTTTCCGTTAGATTGTCAATGGCAGGGATCATATAGAAAGCTGGACTTAGATAATTCTGCATGGATTCCGGAACATATTTGACCTGGAAATCAACATCAGGAATTTCCGGGAATGTATCTGTGATTTTGGACCTGAGATCGTCCAGCATGGAATCAGGAGATGTCTGCTCCAAAACAGATGCCTGGGTAAGTGCTGCGTCAGCAGGGAAGAGAACCTTCTGCATGGCACTTAGATCTTCCAGTATCTGTGCCCTGGTCATCAGTCGCAGACGGGAAATGGATTCATTGCAGCCGGTAGTCTGACGCACCAGATATTCATAGTATTTTTTTCCATAAGGGAAATGGCTAAGTCCCTGTTCATTCATTCCTTTTCCTTTCAGCGATTTGATAGCGGTGATCAGATTTTGATAAGCGGGATAAATCTCTTCTGTTACAAGTTTCAATTTTTCTTTCTGAAAAGAATCTTTTTTGTTTTCAGGTAAAAGATCCAGTGACGCGATTCGTTCGTTAAATGTACTGACCAGATAATTCTCTTTACCCATATCGATAAAAGACTGGCAGGTGTCCAGAACAGAATCAGCCTGGTAATCCGGCATAAAAAGACCGGAAGCAGCTTTTTTCTGCTCAAACCGGATGACAGAATCAAAATAGGAAGGCGTTTCTTTTAAGAGAGCCAGATAGGTTTCTACATCCTGTGTGTCGTAAAAGCTGTATTCCGAGAGCAGAACAGGCAGCTGCGTATGGATACCGGATACGGGACCCAGAGGCTCCTGATAAAGCAGATAATCTGTCCCTGTGGATGCATTTTTAAGATAGGTATCCAGGATTTTAAAGGTTAGTGCATTTTCCGAAGAAAGAGTGTCGGGATCAAATTCCTGCAGAGAAGAGAGAACATTTCTGACAGAAGCCTTTGCAGCAACGGGATCAGAAGAAAGACTGCCGTATGTAGCCGGGATGTCCGCGATGCCATAGTCAGAAGGAGAACGCAAGGTATAGTGAAGGCTGATGGTATTTGCGGATACTTCTGTCTGGAAGAGACTACGTGTGAAAGTACGAAATTGCCGGTCGGAGGATTCTGCATGCAGGGAGCTCCAAAATGCATTGCCAGACAGAAAAGAAATCAGAATGACCAGCAGACAACAGGGAAGGATCAGAAAAATTTTTTTCCGGTGTTTAAGAATTAAATGAAACATAAAACTCCAGAAGAAATGATGTTGTTTCTATGTATATGATTTTGATTCTGGAAATATGTATCTCAAACGAAACTTTACAGAAATAAAACAAGTGTCTTGTCAGATGTAAAGTGTGGTGCTATAATGTGCACTATGCTGAAAAAAGATCAGAGATGAGAAAAGAGTCAGTAAGGGAGGATCACGTTATGACAACGGTGGAAGAGATACAGAAGCTTAAAAAAGAGAAGAATGCTGTCATTCTGGCACATTATTATGTGCGGCCGGAGGTGCAGGAAATAGCAGATTATATAGGGGATTCTTTTTACCTGAGCAAGGTAGCAACGAAGCTCCAAGAAAAGACAATCGTATTTTGTGGCGTTTCTTTTATGGGGGAGAGTGCAAAGATCCTGAATCCGGAGAAAACGGTTCTGATGCCGGATATGACAGCAGACTGTCCGATGGCACATATGGCAGATGTGGAGACGATCCGGAAGATGCGGAAAGAGTATGATGATCTTGCTGTTGTCTGCTATATCAATTCAACGGCAGCACTGAAAGAATACTCGGATGTCTGTGTGACATCTGCAAATGCAGTGAAGATCGTAAAAGAACTTCCGAACAAGAATATTTTCTTTATTCCGGATCGGAATCTGGCACATTTTGTAGCCGATCATGTACCGGGAAAAAATTTTGTTTACAACAATGGATTCTGTCCGACTCATGAACGGATGGAACCGGAGGATGTAGCCGAAGTGAAAAGGAGACATCCGGGGGCACAGATCGTCGCACACGGAGAATGCCGTGCAGAACTTCTTGCGATGGCAGATTACGTGGGAAGCACATCAGGAATCATCCAGTATGTAACGGCAAGTGATTGTCAGGAATTTATTGTCTGTACAGAAGAGGGTGTGGGTTACAAGCTGAAGGAACAGAACCCGGAGAAGACATTCTATTATCCGGACAAGCTACCGGTATGTCCGAATATGAAAAAGAATACGCTGGAGAAGGTATTGCATGTTTTGCAGACTGGTAAAAATGAGGTTCACGTAGATGCAAAACTTCGGGAAAATTCCAAAAAACCGTTAGAGAAAATGCTTGAGCTTGCTGCAAAATAAAAGAACCGGAAAATCAAAAATAAGAAACAACAGGTGACCGGATAAGAGAACCGGAGTTGGAGGGATAAAGTTGGAGATTAAGACAGATGTAGTGATCGTAGGAACCGGAGTTGGTGGTGCATTTTCTGCACTGAATCTTCCAGAGGATAAACAGATTGTTATGATTACCAAGTCAGATCTGGAAAGCAGTGATTCATTTCTTGCACAGGGCGGAATCTGCGTACTTCGTGATGATGAGGATTATGAGGGGTATTTTGAAGATACAATGCGCGCAGGTCATTACGAGAACAGGAAAGAATCAGTGGATATTATGATCCGCAGCTCGCAGGAAATTATTCATGATCTGATTGAATATGGTGTGGATTTCGCTAAAAAAGACGGAAATCTTGCATTTACAAGAGAAGGTGCGCATTCCAGACCAAGGATTCTTTTCCATGAAGATATTACAGGGAAAGAGATTACGAGTAAACTGCTCATGCATGTAAAGAAACGAAAAAATGTACAAATACACGAATATACAACTATGACAGACATAATTGTTAAAAATAGAAAATGTGCAGGTATTTTAGCGAAGACGGCAGACGGTGAAGAGATGAAGATCTATGCACAGGATACGATTTTTGCAAGCGGTGGAATCGGAGGAAGATACCAGCATTCTACAAACTTTCCACATCTGACAGGAGATGCGCTTGATATATCCAGAAAGCATGGAATCCGTCTGGAGCATCTGGATTATGTCCAGATCCACCCGACAACTTTGTATTCTTCAAAACCGGGGCGAAGATTTCTGATTTCAGAATCTGTCCGTGGAGAAGGCGCAGTTCTTTATAATAAAGACGGAGAACGTTTTGTAAATGAGCTTCTTCCGAGAGATGTGGTGACAAAAGCAATCCGGGAACAAATGGAAAAAGACGGAACGGATCATGTATGGCTTTCCATGGAAAATATTGATAAGAATACGATCCTGGAGCATTTCCCAAATATCTGTGAGCGGTGCCGGGAAGAAGGCTATGACGTGACAAAAGAGTGGATCCCGGTTGTTCCTGCACAACACTATTTCATGGGAGGCATCTGGGTAGACAGCGACAGCAGAACTTCGATGGAGCATCTGTATGCGGTTGGAGAGACCAGCTGCAATGGCGTCCATGGGGCGAACCGTCTGGCAAGTAATTCTCTGCTTGAGAGCCTGGTGTTTGCAAAACGTGCGGCACATAAGATTTCCGGAGTGGAAAATGCAGTAAATCCTGTGGTGTTCTGTAAAGAGGCAATATAAAAGAAAAAGATCTGTTTAGAATGAGGAAAAAAGAAATGAATAAGATTACGATGACATTGAATGTAGACCATCTGATAAAAGAAGCACTGCAGGAGGACATTTCCAGTGAGGACGTGACCACCAATGCGGTGATGAAAGAAGCGGTGACTGGAGAGGTGCAGCTGATCTGCAAACAGGATGGAGTAGTTGCCGGGCTGGATGTATTTCACAGAGTATTTGAAATTCTGGATGAAAATGTGAAGACAGATTTCTATTGTAAAGACGGTGACGAAGTGAAAAAAGGAGAATTGATGGGGATTATTACAGGCGATATCCGTGCGCTGCTCTCAGGGGAACGGGTGGCACTGAATTATCTGCAGAGAATGAGTGGAATTGCGACTTATACACATTCGGTTGCAATGCTTCTGGAAGGAACGAAGACGAAGCTTCTGGACACCAGAAAGACAACGCCGAATATGCGTATTTTTGAAAAATATGCGGTCCGTGTCGGTGGAGGATATAATCATAGATATAATCTTTCCGACGGAGTGCTTTTAAAAGACAATCATATCGGAGCGGCAGGAAGTGTGGCAAAGGCGGTGGAAATGGCAAAGGAATACGCACCGTTTGTCCGCAAAATTGAGGTAGAAGTTGAAAATCTGGATATGGTGCGTGAGGCTGTTGATGCGGGAGCAGATATTATTATGCTGGATAATATGTCGCCGGAGGATATGAAGGAGGCAATCAGGATTATTGACGGACGTGCAGAGACAGAATGTTCCGGAAATGTAACAAAAGAAAATATTGACCGTCTGACGTCTCTTGGAGTAGACTATATATCAAGTGGGGCACTTACCCATTCAGCTCCTGTCCTTGACATTTCGCTGAAGAATCTGCATGCTATTTAAGCCGGTCTGGATTCAGCAAGAGTGAAGACAGGATTTGGCAGACAGAAGAGGAAAGTCTGTAATACGTCAGGCACAGAGCAGAATTGCAGAAAAAGGAGAGTTATATCGGGATGACAGGTTCCAGACGAAGAGAAGAGATTGTCAGCAAAATAAAGAGCAGTGAGGTTCCGGTACCGGGGAAAGAACTGGCGAAGGTATATGATGTAAGCCGTCAGGTCATTGTACAGGACATTGCGCTGATCCGTGCAGCCGGATATGATATCATTTCAACCAACCGGGGATATATTCTGAATGCACCGCATACGGTAACGAGAGTGTTCAAAGTCAGTCATACGGATGAACAGATGGAGGATGAGCTTTGTTCGATCGTGGATCTGGGAGGCAAGGTGGTAAATGTAATGATCAATCACCGGATTTATGGACATATGGAAGCACCTCTTGATGTGGCATCGCGGAGAAATGTCAAAGAATTCATGGAAGGGATCCATAGTGGAAAGTCCAGTCCGCTTAAGAATATCACTTCCAACTATCATTATCACACAGTTGAAGCGGATTCGGAAGAGACACTGGATCTGATCGAGCAGGTATTGAAGGAAAAAGGCTATCTAGTGTCAAATACGCCTTGACAAGTTTCTGATATCTGTGATACGATTTTTTTGATATGGAAAAAGCGATGACGAAGAGAGTAGGTCTTTTGAATGTTTACAGAGAAGTCCCGCAGAGGCTGAGAGGGATGGCTGGAGAAAGACTGAAGATGGCTTCTGAGCAGCGCAGGTGAACATAAGGAAGCAACGAATCAGTTTCCTGTGCAAGCATGCGATGGGTTCCGCCCGTTACAGCGGCGAGTGCAGATATGGACTGCCAAAAACAGCAGACTGTACCCGGTGAGATTCTTCTTGTGAGGGAAGGATGAAGAGAAGTGGTAACACGGCAATAATCCCGTCTTCTATATTTTATAGAAGGCGGTTTTTTATTTAACAGGAAGTCTTTGTTAAATAAAAGGCACTATGTGCCAGAGATGTGCACTATTTTTAATTTATAGAAAAAGGAGATAAAGAATCATGGCAGACAAACCAAAATATTATATTACAACTGCAATTGCCTATACATCAGGCAAGCCACATATCGGTAACACATACGAGATCGTGCTGGCAGACGCAATTGCACGTTATAAGAGAAGTCAGGGATATGATGTATTTTTCCAGACAGGAACTGACGAGCATGGACAGAAAATTGAATTAAAAGCAGAAGAAGCAGGTGTTACACCAAAGGAATTTGTAGATAACGTATCCGGAGAGATTAAGAGAATCTGGGATCTGATGAACACTTCTTATGACAAATTTATCCGTACAACGGATGATTATCATGAGAAAGAAGTACAGAAGATATTCAAGAAACTGTATGACCAGGGAGATATTTACAAAGGACACTACGAAGGAATGTACTGTACTCCATGCGAATCCTTCTTCACAGAATCCCAGCTTGTAGATGGAAAATGTCCGGACTGCGGACGCCCGGTACAGCCTGCAAAAGAAGAAGCATACTTCTTCAAGATGAGCAAATATGCAGACAGACTGATTGAATATATCAATACACATCCGGAATTTATCCAGCCGGTAGCACGTAAGAATGAGATGATGAACAACTTCCTTCTTCCGGGACTTCAGGATCTTTGTGTATCCAGAACTTCTTTTAAATGGGGAATTCCGGTAGACTTTGATCCGAAGCATGTTGTTTATGTATGGCTTGATGCACTTACCAACTATATCACTGGTATCGGATATCACTGTGATGGTGAAAGCGATGAAATGTTCAATAAGAACTGGCCGGCAGACCTTCATCTGATCGGAAAAGATATCATCCGTTTCCATACGATTTACTGGCCGATCTTCCTGATGGCACTTGGACTTCCGCTTCCGAAGCAGGTATTTGGACATCCGTGGCTTCTTCAGGGCGATGGAAAGATGAGTAAATCAAAAGGAAATGTACTCTATGCAGATGAACTCGTAGATTTCTTTGGAGTAGATGCGGTCCGTTACTTCGTGCTGCATGAGATGCCGTTTGAAAATGATGGCGTAATTTCATGGGAATTGATGGTAGAGAGACTGAACTCCGATCTTGCCAATACACTGGGTAACCTTGTAAACCGTACTATTTCTATGACAAATAAATACTTTGGCGGAACTGTGACAAATAAAGGTGTTACAGAAGAAGTAGATGCAGATCTGAAAGCTGTGACAGAAAATACACCGAAGCTCGTAGAAGCAAAAATGGAAGAACTGCGTGTAGCAGATGCAATCACAGAAATCTTCAATCTGTTCAAACGCTGCAACAAATATATCGATGAGACCATGCCGTGGGCACTGGCAAAAGAAGAAGACAAGAAGGATCGTCTGGAGACAGTTCTGTGGAATCTGATCCAAAGCATTTCCGAAGGTGCAAAACTGCTTGAATCTTTCATGCCGGAAACAGCTGAAAAGATTCTGGCACAGCTTGGTGGCGGACATGTGGTAGAAAAACCGGAAATCCTGTTCCAGAGACTCGACCTGGAAGAAGTCATGAAAAAAGTAGAAGAGCTTCATCCAAAGGTTAAAGAAGAAAAGGAAGAGGAAGAAGAAGGAATCGACATCGAAGCAAAACCGGAGATCACTTTTGAAGATTTTGAAAAAATGCAGTTCCAGGTAGGCGAGATCATTTCTTGCGAAGCAGTGAAAAAATCGAAAAAGCTTCTCTGCTCCCAGGTTAAGATCGGAAGCCAGGTAAAACAGATCGTATCCGGCATCAAGGCACATTACAGTGCAGAAGAGATGGTTGGAAAGAAGGTTATGGTACTGGTGAACCTGAAACCTGCAAAACTGGCAGGTGTACTGTCAGAAGGTATGATTCTCTGTGCAGAAGACGAGAACGGAGAACTGGCACTGATGGTACCGGAAAAGAAGATGCCTGCAGGTGCAGAGATCTGTTAATACAAAGTTAGGAGCATTACATGATATTTGATACTCATGCCCATTACGATGATGAGGCATTTGACGAAGACCGCGACGAACTTCTGAAAAGTATGCAGTCTGGCGGCATAGGACGCATTGTGAATGTGGGAGCCAGCCTTCGCGGTGTGCAGGCAACGTATGATCTGATGCGGAAATACGACTTTATCTATGGTGCGCTTGGTGTGCACCCGGATGAAGTCGGTGAGTTAAATGAAGAGAAGATGCAGTGGCTGAAGGGGTTATTGTCCCATGAAAAGGCAGTAGCGGTAGGCGAAATAGGATTAGACTATTACTGGGATAAAGAGTCCCATGAGATCCAGAAAAAGTGGTTTGCAGAGCAGCTGCATCTGGCACTGGAATGTAATCTCCCGGTAAATATCCACAGCCGTGAAGCGGCACAGGACACCTTTGATTTGATGAAGGCTGAACATGCCGGAAAAACGGGATTTGCCGGAGGAATTATCCACTGCTATTCCGGGTCTGTGGAGATGGCAAGAGAATATAGAAAACTGGGTTATTATATTGGGGTCGGTGGCGTGGTAACGTTCAAAAATGCCAGAGTGTTAAAAGAAGTCGTGGCAGATACACCGATGGACCGCATCGTAACAGAGACGGACTGCCCGTATCTGGCGCCGGTGCCGAACCGCGGTAAGCGGAATTCTTCTCTGAATCTGCCATATGTGATACAGACAATCGCAGACCTGAAAGGTTTATCTGCGGAAGAAGTAGAGCAGGCAACCTGGGAGAATGCATGTAGAGTGTATCAGCTGTGAAAGGAAAATATATGGAATTAAACGAAAAATTATCGAATCCACAAAAGACCATAGAGGTGATTCAGAAGTATGAATTTACCTTTCAGAAGAAGTTCGGCCAGAACTTTCTGATTGACAGCCATGTCTTAAATAAGATCATTGCGTCAGCAGATATCACGAAGGATGATTTTGTGCTGGAGATTGGACCGGGCATTGGAACTATGACCCAGTATCTGGCAGAGGCAGCAGGGCATGTGCTGGCAGTGGAGATCGACAAGACGCTGATCCCGATCCTTCATGAGACACTTTCTGCTTACGATAATGTGGAAGTGATCAACGAAGATGTTCTGAAGCTGGATATCTGTAAAATTGTGGAAGAAAAGAATGGTGGAAAGCCGGTAAAAGTAGTGGCGAATCTTCCATATTATATTACCACACCGATTATTATGGGACTTCTGGAATCTCATGTGCCGGTGGAGAGTATTACAGTTATGGTGCAGAAAGAAGTGGCTATGCGTATGCAGGCCGGTCCAGGAACAAAGGATTACGGTGCTTTATCACTGGCGGTGCAGTATTACTGTGAGCCATATATTGCAGCCAATGTTCCGCCAAACTGTTTTATGCCAAGACCGAAGGTGGGCAGCACGGTCATTCGCCTGACCCGTTATAGCAAGCCGCCGGTAACCACAGAAAATGAACAATTGATGTTCCGCCTGATCCGGGCATCCTTTAACCAGCGCAGAAAGACACTGGCAAACGGACTGAATAATGCACCGGATCTGCACTATACCAAGGAGCAGATTGCCCAGGCAATTGAACAGCTTGGTGTGTCAGCCAGCATCCGGGGGGAAGCACTGACACTGCAGCAGTTTGCAAAATTAGCAGATATACTGGCAGAAAAATAACAATCAAACACAGCCTCTGCAATTCCAGCAGAGGCATTTTTAAAATGGGGGTGTTGCAATGAAGAAGATCGAATTTA
>OLSI01001290.1_pt1 | contig 17593 bp, 16 predicted proteins | sample 1672661 | NCBI WGS metagenome assembly OLSI01 (sample SAMEA3136711, study PRJEB25190) | human gut metagenome | biome: human gut; feature: human-associated habitat; material: faeces | place: Austria | collected 2013 | reverse complement strand
CCGAGATGCCCTCGCTCTGGGCGCGGCGACCGGCACCGGGCACCACCGAGATGGAGGGCGCCTCCTCGAAGGAGAGCTCCTCGGCCAGAGACGAGGAGACGTAGCGGGCGCCGCGGTAGCCGGAGGCAGCGCCGGCGCGTCCGGCGGAGGAGCGCCCATAAGAGACGCGGTCGGTGCGGGGGCGCGACGTGCGCGAGTATGATGCGGCGCTCATCTTGGCCCTCCTCACTCATTCTGCGGCTCAAGCGTCCATTAAGGCTTAACAAGCCCGATGACAGCGTCCTCGGGCTTGCTTTTGTTCTCTTGTCGGGCGACTCCCCTAGCGCTTGCGCGCCACGCGCAGCTTGGCACTGCGCGAGCGGGGGTTCCGCTCGATTTCCTCCGCGCTGGGCAGCAGAGGCTTGCGGGTGATAAGGTCGAGTACCGGCTGCTTTCCGCACACGCACACCGGGATGTCCGGCGGGCAGGTGCATCGGTTCGCGAAATCCGCGAACATGTCCTTCACGATGCGGTCTTCCAAAGAGTGGTAGCTGATCACCGCGATGATGCCGCCCGGATTGAGCCAGCGTACCGCCGCGTCAAGGCCGCGACGCAGAACGGTCAGCTCCGAGTTGACTTCAATCCGAAGGGCTTGGAAGGTGCGCTTGGCGGGATGTCCCCCCGCGCGCCTCGCCGAGGCGGGTATAGCCGCCTTGATCACATCGACCAGCTGACCACTCTCGGTTATCGGAGCGTCCGCCCGCGCCTTCACGATGAAGTCCGCGATGCGGCTCGCCCACTTCTCGTCCGAGTAACTGCGAATGATCCGAGTGAGATCTGCTGCGTTGTAAGTATTGACGATCTCTTCTGCGGTTAGAGTTTGTTTCCCCGGATCCATCCGCATGTCGAGGGGGCCGTTCTCCTTGAAGGAGAAGCCACGTGATTGCGTGTCTATCTGCACCGATGAGACGCCCAGGTCGAACAGTATCGCGTCGATGCCGGGGATCTCGCAACTCGCGAGCAGCTCATCGAGGTCGCCGAAGTTGCCGCGCAGAAGCGCGAGCTCGGGACGATCGCCCGCAGGTATCGACTCCAGCTTCGCGGCGGCCTCAGTGAGCGCCACCTCGTCCTGGTCGATGCCGATAAGCAGGCCGCCGGCGCCCAATTGCTTGGCCGCCTCGAAGGAGTGCCCCGCGAAGCCGAGCGTGGCGTCCACGAACACCGGATGATCCGGAAGGTCGAGGGCGTCGATGCATTCGGTGAGAAGAACGGGTATGTGCCGGTATTCGCTTGTCACGGTTCGCTCGCTTTCCGCCTAGCTGTAGAACAGCCCCAGATCGACTTCGTCGCTCATGGCCTTGAAGCGGTCGGCGTCCCAGATCTCGAAGCGGCCCGTGTTGCCCACGACCACGACTTCCTTGTCGATGCCGACGGCGGCGCGCACTTCCGGGGACAGCATGATGCGCCCCGAGGCGTCCACCTCGACATCGCGGGCGCGGCTCTTCAGCACGCGGCGAAGCTTGACGTGCTCGCGGTCGGACTCCTTGTACTCGCCGAACCGATCGATGAACAGCTTCTCGACCCATTCGTTGAAATCGGGCGTCTCGAACACGTACACGCACTCGTTGGTCAGCTCCGGCGTCACCACGAGATCTTTGGAAAGAACCTTGCGGAACTTCGCGGGAAGGGCCATGCGACCTTTGCCGTCAACCTTGAAATGGAACTCGCCGTTGAGATCTACCCCATGTTGGGGCAGCTCGCTTGTCCCTTCGGTGTCGGCGGTGGCGGCCACGTGTTCCTTTCCGTGCTGCGTTTTGAGGGAGATTTGATTTCGTTTGGAGTGCGTTTCGAAATCCCGCTCGGTCGTTTTCCACAGCACGCATATTACCCCACAATGCCCCACTTCGCAACATTTTCTCCCACTTTTGCCCTATTTTCACCCCACTTGTCATCCTCAAGATATGGAAGGGTAACCGAAGGAAAATGCGAGCATTTCCCATATCTTGTATTCGTATTGAGGTATTGCGCACAATGGCCACTAGATATGCCCGACTCATGCGGATGGTGGGGCGCGGTGGGGCGCGCGACCGCGCACGTGCCACCTGTGAACGAGATTTGAAGAGGTGCGCCAAGACGGCCGCCGAGCGGCTACAATGAGGTCCGCGCATCCTGCGCCGAGTCCTGCACCGTCCCGATCGGAGACGCAGCGAAAAGTCGGAAGATCTCCCGAAAGAAGGAGCCCCGTGTTCGAATTAGAGAACGCCCTGGACGAGTACTTGTCCCATCTGCGCATCGAGCGCGGGGCATCGCCGCGCACGGCCGAGGCCTACCGACGCGATCTGGAGGACTACCTCGCCTTCCTCGACGGCGAGGGCGTGGAGGGCTTCGGCGACATCGACCGCGAGAAGGTGGCCGCCTTCGAACGCAGCCTCATGGAGCAGAACCTCGCCGTCACCACCGTGCGCCGGCGCATCTCCGCCGTGCGCGGCTACCACCGGTTCCTTGTGCGCGAGGGGCTCACCGATGCGAACCCGGCCGACGCCGTGGACATTCCCAAGGCCGCCGACCGGCTGCCGGACGTGCTTTCCATCGAGGAAGTGGGCAAGATGCTGGACGCCTTCGTGGGCGAGCGCCCGAGCGACTTGCGCGACCGGGCGCTTTTGGAAGTGCTCTACGGTTGCGGGCTGCGCGCCAGCGAGGCCGTGGGGCTCGATATGGAGGCCGTCAACTTCGACGACGGCTTCCTGCGCGTGTTCGGCAAGGGATCCAAGGAGCGCATCGTGCCCTTGAGCCGCCGGGGCGCCGAGGCCATGGCCCGCTATCTCGAGAAGGCGCGGCCGGAGCTGCTCGGCGACAGGCAGAGCGACTACTTCTTCGTCAGCAACCGGGGCAACCAGATGAAGCCCGACGGCATCCGCAAGATGTTCAAGCGCGCTCTGGCCGCTGCGGGGCTGGACGAGTCGCTCTCGCCCCATGCCCTGCGCCACTCCTTCGCCACCGACCTTCTGGAGGGCGGCGCCGATCTGCGCAGCGTCCAGGACATGCTGGGGCACGCGAGCCTCACCACCACGCAGATCTACACCCATGTGACCCCGGAGCGCCTGAAGGAGATCCACGGCCTCGCCCATCCGCGCGCGTAAGTCGCCCCCTACGGTTGGGCGCACTGCGGCCGATATGTGCGTAATTTACAAACGGCGAACAGAGGCGTTGCGCGGGGTCATCGGGGCGGTTGCGCCATCGTGACTAGTGGCTTTTTCGGGCCTTCCCCTCCTGTGTTTTGTGCAAGAATCACGGTGACGATCCAGATGGACCGTCGATCGGACGGATTGCGCGGAAGGGAGGAGCCATGAGTCGCAAGAAGGCGAAGATGCTGTTTTGGGCGGCGCTCGTCGTGCTCGCCTACATTCCCTACCTCATGCAGTCCGCCAGCCACGCCGTCATGTAGCTTCCGGATACGCCACAGCGGAAACCCACTCAGGAGCCCTCGGGGGAGAGGGCTCCTTTTGCGCTCGCTGTCGGTTGCGGAGAGCGCTTGGCCAGCTGCTCGCGGCGCCCGCCGTCGGCGGCTTTAAGGCGGCGGCGGGCGGCACGGGACTCCGAACCCTCGCGCGGCTTGCGGAGCCGTTTCATCGCTGAGTGGAAAACTCAGCGCAATCCCTTGAATTCCCCTGAAGCGAGGTTCATACTTCACCCACCCTTTCGGGATATCCGTTCCCGCGAGGCAGGCTGGCACATCTCGTTCAAACGGAGGAAAGGATGCACAAAGAGGAGCTCACCGACGGGCAGTCCCTGCGCGGGTTCGCGCTCGCCACCATCGCGTTTCTGGCCATTTTCGCCGCCACGGCGATCCCGATTCCCCTCTATGCCGACTACCAGGCCACCATCGGGCTCACCACGGCGGATATCTCCAACACGATGTTCACTTACCTCACCGGCGTGGCCTTGACGCTCTTGCTCGCCGGGCGCATCTCCGATGCCTTCGGGCGCACTCCCGTGACCAGCCTCACCCTCATGCTCGCCATCGTCGGCTGCATCATGTTCATGATGGCGGACAGCGGCGCGGCCGTGCTCGCCGCCCGCTTCGTCCAGGGCCTCTCGGCCGGCTTCGGCATGAGCGCCGTGTCCGCCCTCGTCATCGACTGCGTGGGGGAGAAGCATCTCGGCTGGGGGTCCACCGTGGCCAGCTGCGGCGCCATGGTGGGCATCATGATCGGGTCGGTGGCCGTGGGCATCCTCTACGACATCGTGCCGAGCATCGCCGTGCTCTACGGCATCATGATCGTCATCCTGGCCGTGTGCCTGTTCCTCATGCCCGTGGTGCACGAGCCCCTCGACCAGACGCTCTCGCTGCGCGCCGTCATGAGGGTGCGCGTCTACATCCCCACCGACAACCGGCGTCTGTTCGCCGTGGTGGCCGTGTGCTACCTGGCCACCTGGCTCGTCTCCTGCTTCTACCAGTCGTTCTCGGCGCCCATCGCCCAGCAGTGCTTCGGCGAGACCTCGCCTCTGGCCGGGTCGGTCATTCTGGCCCTCATCATGGCGCCGTCGCTTCTCGGCGGCCCCCTCGTGCAGCGCTTCGAGCCCAAGCGCACCCTCGTCGTCTCCATGGCGGCCGTGACGGCCACCACGGCGCTGATGGCGCTGTTCGTCCTCATGGGCGCCGAGCTTCTGTTCATGGCCGACTGCGCCCTGTTCAGCTTCGCCATGGGCGTGGCGGTGTCCGTGTCGCTGCGCCTTCTGCTTCTGCGCGTGAGCGTGCTGCGCGTCTCGGCCATCCTCGCCTCGGTGAACCTCGTGGCCTACGCCGGCTCGGCGATCACCGGCGTGATCTGCGGCATCCTTCTGGAGGCGACCTCCTTCGCCTTCGTGTTCGCCGCCATGGCCGCCGTGCTCGTCGCTGCCAGCCTGTTCGTGGCGGTCTGCCTGCGGGCGCCCAGCGAGAAGAAGAAGGACGGCCGCCTCACGCTGTCCCGTTTCCGGAAGATGAAGGGCATGGGGGAGTCCTCGGCGCCCGAGCCCGCGACGGGGGAGGCCGCTCCCGAGGATGCCTCCGTCGCTGCCCCCGCGCTCATATAACCTGAGCGCTCATCTATGCAAAATCCGTGAACCCGAACAAAAGTTCCCTAAATTGCTAGCCAGCGGCCGCGCGAATCGCTAGAATACGCAGGCGAAACAAGAGAATTCGGCAACGGGCGGCCCGCGCGGCGCCCGTTGCTTCACGTCTGCGAAGGAAATCCAGCCAATGGCCAACGAGATCGTCATCAAAGGCGCCCGCGAGCACAACTTGAAGGACGTCGACCTGACTATTCCCCGCGACGAGCTGGTCGTCATCACGGGCCTTTCCGGCTCCGGCAAGTCCAGCCTCGCCTTCGACACCATGTACGCCGAGGGGCAGCGCCGCTATGTGGAGAGCCTCTCCAGCTATGCCCGCATGTTCCTGGGCCAGATGTCCAAGCCCGATGTGGACTCCATCGACGGCCTGTCGCCGGCGGTGTCCATTGATCAGAAGACTACGTCGAAAAACCCCCGCTCCACCGTGGGCACCACCACCGAGATCTACGACTACCTGCGCCTTCTGTTCGCGCGGGTGGGCGTGCCCCACTGCCCCGAGTGCGGCCGCGAGATCAAGAAGCAGACCACCGACCAGGTGACCGACGATATCCTGCGCCTCGGCGACGACGCCCAGGGCGAGTCGACGAAGGCCATCCTCATGGCCCCGGTGGTGGCCGGCCGCAAGGGCGAGTTCACGAAGCTCTTCGCCGATCTGCAGAAGGAGGGCTTCTCCCGCGTGCGCATCGACGGCGAGATCGTGAAGCTTTCCGGTGAGCCCGTCACGCTGAACAAGAAGATCAAGCACTTCATCGACGTGGTGGTCGACCGCGTCACGCTGAAGGAATCCGCCCAAAGCCGCATCGCCGAGGCCGTGGAGCTGGCCTGCAAGCTGGCGCAGGGCCGCGTGCTCGTGCAGGTGCTCGGGCCGGACGGGAAACCGCTCGGCGAGGCCGGTGGCACCTCCTCGGGCGCCACGGGCGGCCTCGGGGAGGGAGAGCATTTGTTCTCGCTGGCCCTCGCGTGCCCCGAGCACGGCCACTCCATGGACGAGCTGCAGCCCCGCGACTTCTCCTTCAATGCCCCCTACGGCGCCTGCCCCGACTGCCTCGGCATCGGCAGCCGCGATGAGGTGGACCCCTCGCTCGTAGTACCCGACCCGTCCCTCACGCTGAACGAGGGCGTCATCGCGCCGTTCAAGAGCGGCAACTACTACCCCCAGGTGCTGCGCGCCGTGGCCCAGCATGTAGGCACCGACGCCGACACACCGTGGGAGGACATGCCGAAGAAGGCCCAGAAGGCGCTCTTGCATGGCCTCGGCAACGAGAAGGTGCGCGTTGACTACCGCACCGTGGACGGCCGCGACACCTACTGGTACATCGAGTGGGAGGGCGTGCTCGCCGCGGTGAAGCGCCGCTATACCGAGGCCCAGTCCGACGCCCAGCGCGAGAAGCTGTCGGCCTATTTCGCCACGGTGCCCTGCGAGACCTGCGGCGGCAAGCGCCTGAAGCCGGAGGTCCTCGCGGTCACGGTGAACGACAAGTCCATCCACGACGTCACGGAGATGTCGGCGGCCGAGTCGCTGGCGTTCTTCGAGGGGCTGCACTTCACGGGCCAGGCGGCGGTCATCGCCCTGCCCATCGTGAAGGAGATCCGCGAGCGGCTGCGCTTCCTCGTGGACGTGGGCCTGGACTACCTCACGCTGGAGCGGGCCACGGCCACGCTCTCCGGCGGCGAGGCCCAGCGCATCCGGCTCGCCACCCAGATCGGCGCCGGGCTCATGGGCGTGCTCTACATTCTGGACGAGCCCTCCATCGGCCTGCACCAGCGGGACAACGACATGCTTCTGGACACCCTCAAGCGCCTGCGGGACCTGGGCAACACCCTCATTGTGGTGGAGCACGACGAGGACACCATCCGGGCGGCCGACTTCGTGGTGGACATGGGCCCGGGCGCCGGCGAGCACGGAGGCCACGTCATCGCGGCGGGGACGCCGGCGGAGGTCATGGCCACGGAGGGCTCCGTCACGGCCGACTATCTGTCGGGGCGCCGCCGCATCGCGGTGCCGGAGGCTCGCCGCAAGCCGGGCCGCGGCACGCTGAAGATGACTGGCGCCAAGGAGAACAACCTGCAAAACGTCACGTTGGAGGTGCCCATCGGCACGCTCACCGTGGTCACGGGCGTCTCCGGGTCGGGAAAAAGCTCCCTTATCACCGACACGCTGGCGCCGGCGCTCGCCAATCGGTTGAACCATGCCCACCGTCGCACCGGGCCCTACCGCAAGATCACGGGCCTGGAGAAGCTCGACAAGGTCATCAACATCGACCAGAGCCCCATCGGGCGCACCCCGCGCTCGAACCCGGCCACCTACATCGGACTGTGGGACGACATCCGCGCGCTGTTCGCCAGCACGGCCGAGGCCAAGGCCCGCGGCTACGCGCCGGGGCGCTTCTCCTTCAACGTGAGCGGCGGCCGCTGCGAGGCCTGCAAGGGCGACGGCCAGATCAAGATCGAGATGCACTTCCTCCCCGACGTCTACGTGCCCTGCGAGGTCTGCAACGGCGAGCGCTACAACCGCGAGACGCTGCAGGTGACCTACCGCGGCAAGAACATCTCCGAGGTGCTCGACATGACCGTCGAGGACGCCCTGCACTTCTTCGAGAACATCCCGGGCATCAAGCGCAAGCTGCAGACGCTCTTCGACGTGGGCCTCGGCTACATCCGCCTGGGCCAGCCGGCGACCACGCTCTCCGGCGGCGAGGCCCAGCGCGTGAAGCTCGCCAGCGAGCTGCAGAAGCGCCAGTCCGGCAAGACCTTCTACATCTTGGACGAGCCTACCACCGGCCTGCATTTCGAGGACGTGCGCCAGCTTCTGGAGGTGCTGCAGCGCCTCGTGGACGCCGGTAACACCGTGCTCGTCATCGAGCACAACCTCGACGTCATCAAATGCGCCGACCATATCGTGGACTTGGGCCCCGAGGGCGGCGACCGCGGCGGCACCATCGTCGCCCAGGGCACGCCTGAGGAGGTGGCCGAGGTGGAGGGCTCCTACACCGGGCACTTTGTCAAGCGCATGCTGGAGGCCGACCGCCAACTGGCCTCCCGTTAAGCGTCCGGCCCTATCCCGTAGGGGCAGACCTTGGTCTGCCCTTTCGAGTGGAATAACCTCGCTCGGGAGGGGCGACCAAGGTCGCCCCCTACGGAAATCCTCCGGCGATTAGGGTCGCCCCCTACGGAGATCAACCGGCGACCAAGGTCGCCCCCCGGTGAGGGAATATGGAACCTCGTGCCCCGTCGCGCCTTCGCGGCGGGGCTTCGGTATAATTTTCCCCATGAAGAAGCGTACCCGCGAAAAAGTCGCCCTGCTCGTGTTCGCGCTGCTCGTCGTGCTCGGCGGCAGCGTGCTTCTGCGCTACTTCGAGACGGGCCGCTCCTTCAACATGGCCGCCACCGCCGTGGACGACGCCTTCGGGCAGATGTCCGGATATACGGCCATCGTCTTCGACGGCACCTATGACGTCCTGGATGCGCTGCGCCCCACGAAGCTCCCCTCGGTGGACGGGGACGCCGACGAGCGTCCCGAGACGCTGGGCGAGATGGTGGCCGCCGAGCTGGCGCGGTTGCCGCTGTCCATGCGCGAGCGGCCCGTCTACGCCTCGGATGTGCGCTCGTTCTACGAGGAGAAGGGTGCCGGCGTTCTCACGCTGAACCTGGACGATCTCGCCCGCTACGAGAAGCCGCGCATCCTCATGGCCGGCGACCGCAAGATCGGCGTCGTGGCTGTGGACTACTACGCCTCGGCTCGTCAGCTGGAAAAGCTGCACGACGAGCTCGCGTCCGCCGGCGCCGAGTCCTTCGTCTGCCTCGTGCCGCGTCTGAGCTGCCTTGCGAGCACCGACGACTTCAACGTGGTCATCGTCACCGACGACGACCAGGCCGAGCCCGGCCGCGGCGAGGGCGAGGGAAACGCGCACATCGTCTACGCCCCGGAGCGCGGGCAGGTGGGCGTCGTGCTGCTCACGTCCCTGAACGTCCCCTCCTCGAAGGTGTACGCCTCGCTCTAGCCCGTTCGCCGCTCCCGTGCGCGCAAATTCGCGGGCTTTGTTTCGGCTCAGTTAATTAGTCATCGTTTGGAAATTCCCCGTTCTATAATGCGGCGCGAAGGCGGAGGTGCATCGTGGCACCGCCGCGAGCCCTTTCCGCATAAAGGAGGTTCCTTTGAGCTACGTCGACAACGTCATCGAGCAGGTGAAGGCGAAGAACGCCGAGCAACCCGAGTTCATCCAGGCCGTCACCGAGGTGCTTCAGTCCCTCGAGCCGGTCATCGAGGCCCATCCCGAGTACGAGCAGGCCGCGCTGCTCGAGCGCATCGTCGAGCCCGAGCGCGTCATCATGTTCCGCGTGCCGTGGGTCGACGATAACGGCAAGGTTCAGGTGAACCGCGGTTTCCGCGTGCAGTTCAACAGCGCCATCGGCCCCTACAAGGGCGGCCTGCGCCTGCACCCGTCGGTGAACCTCGGCATCATCAAGTTCCTCGGCTTCGAGCAGATCTTCAAGAACAGCCTCACCACGCTGCCCATGGGCGGCGGCAAGGGCGGCTGCGACTTCGACCCGAAGGGCAAGTCCGACATGGAGGTCATGCGCTTCTGCCAGGCCTTCATGACCGAGCTGTTCCGCCACATCGGCGCCGATACCGACGTGCCGGCCGGCGACATCGGCACGGGCGCCCGCGAGATCGGCTACATGTTCGGCCAGTACAAGAAGATCAAGAACGTCTTCGAGGGCGTGCTCACCGGCAAGGGCCTTTCCTTCGGCGGCTCGCTCGCCCGCACCGAGGCCACCGGCTACGGCCTGGTGTACCTCGTGGAGGAGTACCTGAAGTGCAACGGCGACTCCTTCGACGGCAAGACGGTCTGCATCTCCGGCTCCGGCAACGTGGCCATCTACGCCACGCAGAAGGCCCAGCAGCTCGGCGCCAAGGTGGTCACCGTGTCCGACTCCACCGGTTGGGTGTACGATCCGGCGGGCATCGATGTCGCGCTGCTCAAGCAGGTCAAGGAAGTGGAGCGCGGCCGCCTCACCGAGTACGCCGCCCGCCGCGAGGGCGTCGAGTACCACGAGGGCCGCGGCGTGTGGGTTACCCCCTGCGACATTGCGCTGCCCTGCGCCACCCAGAACGAGGTGCACATGGAGGACGTCGAGAACCTCGTGAAGAACGGCTGCAAGATCCTCGCCGAGGGCGCCAACATGCCCACCACCCTCGAGGCCACCGAGTACGTGCAGGAGCACGGCATCGTGTTCTTCCCGGGCAAGGCGGCCAACGCCGGCGGCGTGGCCACCTCCGGTTTGGAGATGTCCCAGAACTCCGAGCGCCTCTCCTGGACCTTCGAGGAAGTGGACGCGAAGCTCAAGGGCATCATGGTGAGCATCTTCCACGCCATCGACGACGCCGCCAAGCGCTACGGCCATGAGGGCAACTACGTCATGGGCGCCAACATCGCCGGCTTCGAGAAGGTCGCCAACGCCATGATGGCCCAGGGCATCGTGTAGGAAGAGCCGCGCGCTGACGTTACGAACGACCTGTGGGTCACGTGAAAAGAACCCCGGTGAGAACGAACCGGGGTTCTTTTGCGTTCTAGAGGCCGGCCTGCTGCTTGCAGTCGGCGAGGGCCTCGGCGACGGCGGTCTGCTGCTTGCAGCTGGCGGGGATCTTCGAAACTGCGATCGAGTAAAACAAAAAAGCACATTTTCCAACTTGTATGAGACGAGAAGTAAGGGGGTGTGGAATGCGGAAATAGAGTTTTACCAGTTCAAACGCTTGCTAATTTTCATACTTCATTTACGGAGCAATCAGTTTTAATCAGGTATCTTGGAAAATGTGCTATTTTGGACTCGCCTATTTGGAAAACATGCTTTTTTGAAAGCGGGAAATTGCGAACATGCTGAATCTGACCAAAAAAGCACGATTTCCAAAATAGAGGGATGGCTCGGCGATGATCGATGAGTGGTAAGATCCTCGTTGCTGTGCCCGCGCTTCAACACAGGGAATAGGTGGCCGAGCAGGCAATGATGGCTGACGGTCTTTCTCTTCTGCCGTTGGGGGGGTATCCAGCTGGTTTGCGACGAGGCCGGGCGATAAGGCGGAGAAAGGGGAGCGGTGACGATTCGGGAAGATGTCGGGGCGTTTCTCGCCTCCCATGCGGATGAGGGGTACCGGGCGTTCCAGGCGAAGCTCATCCCGAACATCGACGCGGCCACCATCGTGGGCGTGCGCACGCCCGAGCTGCGGAAGTTCGCGAAAGGGCTCGCGCGGCGGGAAGATGCGGGGGAGTTTCTGGCGGCGCTGCCGCACGGCACCTTCGAGGAGAATCAGCTGCACTCGTTCGTCATCGCCCAGGAGCGCGACTTCGATAAGCTCGTCGGCGAGATCGAGCGCTTCCTCCCCTTCGTCGACAACTGGGCCACGTGCGACCAGCTCTCCTGCCGCGGGCTCGCCGCGAACCCGGATGCCGCCCTGGCTAAGGCGCGATCGTGGCTGGAAAGCGACCACGAGTACACGGTGCGCTTCGCCATCGGCGTGCTCATGGAGCTGTTCCTCGACGAGCGGTTCCGGCTGGAGTTCTTCGCGTGGGTCATCGGCGTCTCGCGCCCGGAGTACTACGTGAACATGATGCGCGCCTGGTACTTCGCCGAGGCGCTGGCGAAGCAGCCGGCCGCTGCCGAGGCGGTCATCGCCTCCGGCGCCCTCGATGCGTGGACCCACAACAAGGCCATCCAGAAGGCCGTAGAGAGCCGCCGCATCTCCCCCGAGCAGAAGGACCGCCTGCGCGCCATGAAGCGATGATCGTGAGCGGGACGTGCGGCGGAAGCATCTTCGTTCTGGTTGGGCAATTACGGCGATTCAGTATGATGCGAACGAACGTTCCATGTTATACTGGGCGGCATGGAACGTGAGCGCACATATGTCTGTATCGATCTGAAGAGCTTCTACGCCTCGGTGGAGTGCGTGCGCCGGGGGCTGGATCCCATGACGACGCGGCTGGTGGTGGCCGATCCGACGCGCTCGGAGATGACTATTTGCTTGGCGGTGAGCCCGGCCATGAAGGCGGCGGGGGTGAAAAACCGCTGCCGGCTCTACGAGATTCCCGAGGGGATCGACTACATCACGGCCCAGCCGCGCATGACGAGCTACATGGAGGTGTCGGCGGAGATCTACGGCACCTACCTGCGCTATGTGTCCCAGGAGGACATCCATCCTTATTCCATCGACGAGTGCTTCATCGACGCCACGCCCTACCTGGAGCTGTACGACCTGACGGCCCGCGAGTTCGCCGACACGCTGCGCTCGGCGGTGCGCGCGGAGACGGGCATCCCGGCCACCGTGGGCATCGGCCCCAACTTGTTCCTCGCGAAGGTGGCGCTCGACATCTCGGCCAAGCACGCGCCGGACGGGGTGGGCGAGCTCGATGCGCGCTCCTTTCGCGAGAGCATCTGGCGGCATCGGCCCATCACCGACATTTGGAACATCGGGCCGGGCATTGCTCGGCGGCTCGCGAAGTACCGGGTGTTCGATTTGAAGGGCGTGACCGAGATGGATCCGGACGTGCTCTACGGCGAGTTCGGGGTGAACGCCGAGTACCTCATCGATCATGCCTGGGGCGTGGAGCCCTGCACCATCGCCGAGATCAAGGCCTACGAGCCGGAGAGCTCCTCCACGATGAACGGGCAGATCCTGCCCTGCGGCTACAACTTCGACGACACCCTCATGGTGCTGCGCGAGATGGTGGACGACTCTGTGCTCGATCTGGTAGAGAAGCACCTGGTGACCGATCATATCTCGCTGCACGTGAGCTACGGGAGGGGCGGGGATGGGGACGAGGCGGCGGAAGGTGCCGGGGGGGACGCCGCAAAGGGCCCCGAGAAGGCGGGGGAGCTCTTCGACGGCGGCCATGGTACCCGGCGCGTCGGCGGCACGCGTCCGCATGGGGGCGGCTCCCGTAAGATTCCCGAGCGCACGAACTCCTTCGCGAAGCTCTACGGATACTTGGAGGCGCTCTTCCGGGAGACGGTGGATCCGGCCCGCACCATGCGCAAGATCAGCATCGGTTTTGGCAACCTGGTGGACGCCGATCTGGCCACGGTGGACCTGTTCACCGATGTTGCGGCCGCCGATCGCGAGCGGCGCCGCGCCGAGGCTGTGCTCGCCGTGAAGGGGAAGTTCGGGAAGAACGCCCTCATCAAGGGCACGAGCCTGAAGGAGCACGCGCTTGGTCGCGAGCGGAACACCATGGTGGGAGGGCACCATGGCTAGGGAAGTGGATTTGCTCGCGGGACTCGTATGGGAGGAGGTCGGCGGTGCGGGTGTTCCTGACAAGGGGGTCGCCGTTGGCGGGACGGTCGCCGATGCAGGGGCGGAGGGGCGGCAGGCCGAGGCGTCCTTGGATCCTCCTGTGCCGCCCGACATTGGGCGGCCGCACCCGGATCGTGCCCGCCAGTTCATGCCCTTCGCGGCGCTGCGCGGCTACTACGATCTCGTCCACGCAAAGGAGGCGATTCCCGAATCGCGCCGGCCGCTCTCTGACGACGAGGCCCGGGCGCTGGATGATCTCATCGCGAACCTCGACCGCGGGGACGTGGTGCGCTGCCGCTACTACGAGGGCGGCGGCTATCGCGAGGCCGAAGGGGCCGTGAGCCAGATCGATGTCACCTTCCGCGATCTGTGGATCGTGCGTCGGCGCATCCCCTTTTCGGCCATCCAGTCTCTGGAATTGCTGTACCCGGCCAGCTGAGCTTCGAGCCGCCGCGTCGGCGACGGTGTATGATTTCCTCGAGCAACAGGAAGGAACCGTTTCATGAGCAACGAGATCAAGTGCCCCCATTGCGGCGAGGCGTTCACCGTGGACGAGAGCGGGTACGCCGCCATTTTGAACCAAGTGCGCGACCAGGAGTTCCAGCGCGAGGTGGATGCCCGCGTGTCTCTGGCCGAGAAAAGCCGCGAGCAGGAGGTGGCGCTGGCGGTCACCAAGGCCGAGGAGGCTCTGCGCGCCCAGATCGCCGAGCGCGACGGCGAGCTCGTCAACCTGAAGGCCCAGCTAAGTGTCCAGCAACAACAAGCCTCCATGGAAACGCAGATCGCGGTGCAGAGGGCCGAGGCCGCAGCCAAGGACGCCCAGGTGACCGTCGAGCGCGAGCGGGACGATTTGCGCGGCAAAGTGGAGCGGGCGCGCGACGAGCTGGAGGCGCAGAAGACCCGCGCCGAGGCCGAGCTGGCCCGGGCTCGGGCCGAGGCCCAGGCCCAGCTGGCCGAGAAGCTTCGGGCGAAGGACGAGCTCATCGCCGACCGCGAGCGGGAGATCGAGCGCATCCAGGACATGAGGGCGCGCCTTTCCACGAAGATGCTCGGCGAGTCGCTGGAACAGCACTGCGAGATCGAGTTCAACCGCCTGCGCCCTACGGCCTTCCCGCGCGCCTACTTCGAGAAGGACAACGAGGTGGTGGAGGGCACCAAGGGCGACTTCGTCTTCCGCGACTTCGACGAGGAGGGCAACGAGATCGTCTCCATCATGTTCGAGATGAAGAACGAGGCCGACGACTCCACCCATCGAAAGACCAACGAGTCGCACTTCAAGAAGCTGGACGCCGATCGCCGCAAGAAGGGCTGCGAGTACGCCGTGCTCGTGTCGCTGCTCGAGCAGGACAACGAGCTGTACGCCGCCGGCATCACGGACGTGTCCTATCGCTTCGAGAAGATGTACGTCATCCGCCCGCAGTTCTTCATCCCGCTCATCACGCTTCTGCGCAACGCGGCGCTCTCCTCCATGGAGGCCCGCCGCGAGCTGGCGCTCGTGCGCCAGCAGAACATCGACGTCACGAACTTCGAGGACCAGCTGGCCGACTTCAAGGACAGGTTCGGCCGCAACTACCGGCTCGCCAGCGAGCGCTTCGCGAAGGCCATCGACGAGATAGACAAGTCCATCGACCATTTGCAGAAGATCAAGGAGCACCTGCTGGGAAGCGAACGTAACCTGCGTTTGGCTAACGACAAGGCCGAGGATCTCACCGTAAAGAAACTTACCCGCAAGAACCCCACCATGAAGGCCCTGCTCGACGAGGCCCGCGCCGCCAAGGAGGAGCAATCGGAGGGCGTGTCTGAAGGTGAGATCGATTGAGATCATTGACAGGAGCGTGTATTAACTCTACAGTAATGACCCAAATTTAGGCTATTACTGTAGAGTGGGACAATGAAACTTATAGAAGCGGAAAGAAAACTCAGAGCCTTCAGCGAGCAAAAGCGCGTGTTCCGCTCGCGCGAGCTTGGCCGCGTCCTTGGAGAGAGTGGCAATACTTTGCGAAGCTCTATCAAGCGTCTGCTTGATTCGGGGATCATCACGCGGCTGGCGCGAGATGTCTACTGGTTCGGCGACTTCAAAGGAAGAGACGTGCCGGCCATTGAGGAAGTCGCCGTCGCCTTGAGATCCGGTGAGTTCAACTACATTGGCATGGAGAGCGCGGCGTCTCTGTGGAGCGTGATTTCCCAGATTCCCGTAGGGCGTTTAACGGTTGTCACGACGGGTAGGGAAGGGGAGTTCAGCACTCCCTTCGGCACAATTGAGTTTATTCACACTGCCGCCGATGCCAACGAGATCATTTCGAATACGGTCGATTATCCTGGCCATGCCCTGCGGCTCGCAACTAAGAGATATGCTGTCCAAGGGCTCATGCGAGCGCGGAGATCAACCTACCTCATCGATTGGGAGGAAGTGGAAGATGGCGATTGATTTCAAGAAGTTCGCTGAAAACGTTGCCCGTCGAGGCGAAGTGGAGGCGTTGCTCCCGATTGTAGAGAAAGAGCTCATTCATTACGACATCATCCGTGCGCTCGATGAATCGCGATGGCTCGACGGCCTCACGTTCCAAGGAGGAACATGCCTGCGTCTGTGTTATGGCGCTGTCCGCTATAGCGAGGATCTTGATTTCACCACGGCCTTGGACTTGGAGGAATCGGACCTCGCCGGTTTTCGGGAACTGCTGAGCGATAGCTTGCGGAGCAAATACGATGTGGGCGTTCGGGTCAAGGACCCGAAAAAGATCAAGCACTTCGAAGGCGGTGGGTCGATGAAGAGGTGGCAGGTGGTCGTCGACACGGCGCCGGCGCGACCCGATCTTCCTTCCCAGAAAATCAAGATTGAGATCGCGCAAATACCCTCATATACTCGCGATCTTCGCGTTCTTGAGGAAAACTATCCGGAAGTGGAAGGGATGTGCAGCCGAGCTATTATCGGTTGCCAATCTTTGGATGAGATTCTGGCGGACAAAATCGTGTCGTTCTCGCAGCAAGTGCTTGCCCCGCGCTATCGCGATTTATGGGACATTCCCTGGATCGCTTTGCGACCGGGGAGGAATATGGACGAGGTTGCGGTCATGGTTGGCCGGAAACTGAACGATTACCATGTGGGCGAGAACGCTCAAGAGCTTCTGCGCAGTGGGCTTTCCCGTGCGCGGGAGGCGCTTGGGAGTGCCGCTTTCGCTGAGGAAATGCGTCGATTCCTTCCACCAAAGCTTTTGGAAAGAACAGCGGCACGACCGGAGTACCGCGAAGCCATGACCCACAAAGTGGAAGATGTTTATCGCTTTGTTGCAGAGCGTCTATAGCGAATATCCCTAGGCCTTTTTCTCGCGCAGCTTGAGGGCGGCGGCGAGGCGGCGGCCCTTGCCGCACTTCGGTTTGGAGAGCGGGCAGCGCTTCTTGCAGCAGGTGCAGTGGGAGAGCGCAAGCGACGCCTTCGCCTTGGCGCAGCCCTTGCAGCCTGCGGCGCCCTTCTCGCCTTTGCAACCGGTGTGCTTCTTCTTGCGGGCGAGCTTGTCGGCCTTCTTGTCGGCGGCGGCCTTCTTCGATTTCTTGTCTTTCATGTCATTCCTCGTCTTTCGGGGAAGCGGATTTCGTGTTAGCGGACTCTAACATAATCGTGCAGCTGCGACAACCATGATCGATCTGCTCAGCAAGGGCGATCTTCGGTGGCTCGCTGTACCGAATAAGGGACACTTGATCGTAAGCGGTTCTTTATCATGATCGATCATAAGGTTATCGGTCAGGAGGAACCATGGCAAATGCACCAAAATCGATTCGCGTCGTGGAAAACACTACCGTGGCGGGAACGCGCCACGTGCCCGCGATGGCGGCCATTGCGGAAGGCTACGGAAAGGGGGATCGGCTCTCCCTCGTGCGGGACGCGGCCAACCCCCACGACGGCTGGGCCGTGGAGGTGCGCGACGGCGCCGACCGGCGAATCGGGTACGTCTCCTGCGAGTGCAACGAGTTCGTCGCCCGGCTCATCGACGGCGGCAAGTCCGTGGAGGGGCGGCTCACGGACAAGGAGCAGATCGGCTCGTGGACGCGGCTCGTGATGGAGGTGGTGCTCAATGACTAGCGCCGTTGCGGCCGTGGCCGACCCTTCCGTCGCCTGCGCCTTGGCCCTTCCCGCTGAGGATGTCGCCTCCTCGGTGGCCGCTCCAGCCCGTGCGCGGGAAGTGGGCTGGGCCCAGCGGGCCGCCAACGTGCTCTTTG
>OLSI01001289.1_pt1 | contig 17624 bp, 8 predicted proteins | sample 1672661 | NCBI WGS metagenome assembly OLSI01 (sample SAMEA3136711, study PRJEB25190) | human gut metagenome | biome: human gut; feature: human-associated habitat; material: faeces | place: Austria | collected 2013 | reverse complement strand
CATAATTATACACACTACTATTATCAATAGATGGATTAGATATAGTTTTTATAGTATCAATATCTTTAGTTACTGATAGTCTACCAGCATAACTACCCTTAAAAGTAGTAATTGTATTTTCAACATTGTTATTAGTTATATCAAAATTCATTTGATTAGCAATAGTATTTGCAACATTAAATAAATCTTCTTGTTTCCAATGAGTGTCAGTCTTATAATAATTATTAAGTGTTAATTTATCAAATATATTTATATAATTAAGATTTGTTAAATTATTTTTCATCATATCTTGTAATTTATTATAATCAAGTTTTAAATTACCTTTATTAACAAAGTAATTTTTATCAGGAATAATAGTATAATATATATTACTATTATTATTCAAATATGTATTTTTTATATAATTAATCTTATTTGTTAAATTATTAATAGAATTAGTATTTAAAGGAAATATTTCTTCAACAATATAATCATCATACATATATAAATTGTTATATTCACCTTTAGTAGATAATTCTATATCTATTTTAATTTTTCTAAAAGTATCTCTTTTGATAAATTGATCCGTAACATAGGAATCAAATTTCTTAAAATATGTACCATCAAACAAGCTTTTAGTAGTTAATTCTGGCATGGTAGTAAGTTTTCTTCTCTCTGCTATAGAAATATCAGTATCATTTTTTATAACATTAATCAAAAATAATGAAATTATAGTAAAAAGAAATACTAAAGTTACAACTATATTTTTGATTTTATCGTTCATGTATAACCTCCTTAAAATCTAAAATATAAAAATGGATTATATGAATTATCTATCAGATAAGAAGTAACAACAAATAATATTATAACTATTAAAATTGGTTCTAAAATATTAATTATGCTATTTAGATATTTATTTTTTCTTAATTTATCTATTAATGTTTTAATAAAAGGAGTAGCCCCAAATAAAGCAATAATTAATATTGGTAAATAACTCTTTAAATAATGAAGTGTATAATCATTAATAAAAACTTCTCCATTCATACCAAATAACCCTTTAATATTAGTCAAAGCCACTGACATATTGTCAGAATTAAATATAATAAATAATATCATAACAATAAATAATACATATATTCTTCTTATAAAAGAAGGCAATTTTTCCATAAATTTATTAAGGAATATTTTTTCTATTATAAGAAGAATTCCAAACAATAATCCCCATATTAAAAAAGTCCAATTAGCACCATGCCATATTCCAGTTAATAACCATACTATTAAAATATTTCTTATTTGTTTATATTTACCATCTCTATTGCCTCCAAGTGGAATATAAACATAATCTTTAAACCATGTACTAAGAGAAATGTGCCATCTTCTCCAAAACTCAGTTATACTTTTTGATATATATGGGTAATTAAAGTTTTCAGGGAAATTAAATCCAAATATTCTTCCAAGACCAATAGCCATATCACTATAAGCTGAAAAATCAAAATACAACTGTAGCATATAACTTATACCAAATATCCAATAAAATATTACGGTTGTTTCATTTAGAGCAAAAGCTTTAGTACAAAGTTCTCCTAAAGCATTAGCTATTAATACTTTTTTAGCAAGTCCAATAGAAAATCTTCTAATACCATATGCAAAATTATTAAAACTATGTACTCTATCATCTAATTCTTTTTCTACTGTCTGATATCTAACAATAGGTCCTGCGATTAACTGTGGAAATAAAGACACATAAGTTGCTAAATTTATAATGTTTTTTTGAACTTTAACTTTACCATTATATACATCAATAAGATAACTTATAATTTGAAATGTATAAAATGATATTCCTATTGGTAATGCAATATTTAATAATTTAATATTAGCATTAGATATATCATTAATTGATTGTATAATAAAATCAGTATATTTAAATATTATTAATAAAAATATATGTATAATTAAAGTTGTTATTAATATATTTTTACTTTGATTTTTATATTTATCAATTAAAATAGCACCTATATAAGCAATAATAATTTCTGCAATCATTAAGAAAACATATTTAGGTTCTCCGTAAAGATAAAACAATAAAGATGCAATTAATAAAATAATATTTTTATATTTTTTAGGTGTTATAAAATATATAATTATTAATGCTGGTAAAAAATAATATAAAAAACTAATACTATTAAATAACATCTTATCCTCCTATAAAAAGGCACCTTAAAAGGTTCTTCATTATTTTTCTGCTGGCGTTTCTGATGGAAGTTCTATATTTTCTTAGTTATTTGATTTTTCTAATTCTTTTCCAATATTATTATTTACATATTTCTTAAAATCATTATATACTGCTTTAGCAACATCTTTATCAGCCATTACAGAGAATATTACATTACCACTATTTGTGATATATAATTGTTCTGCAGAAACACAAATCCAACGTCTCATATCGATATTATCTAACATCTCTTGTTTAATTTTTTCTACATCAGCATTGTCTTTAACCCTAACAATAGCAACTGAATAAGCTTGTGCTGTTACCAATGGTTCTGATACAACAATTGATTCGATTCCATCATTTGTTTTTAATCCAGTATAACTAGTAACTTCATCAATATTCTTTATATCTACTTTAATAGTTTCAAGTTCGGGTAAAACATTTTTGTTATTTTTATTTATAGTATTAATAATGTCATTAACGTTTTTTGGTGTCTCAACATTACCTTTCTTACCACTACCTGATACTAGTATGAATATTATAAATGAGATAACTGCTAATAATATCAAACCTATTATAAAAAATTTTTTTTGTTTCATTTCTTTTTCCTCCTATTATCAATATTCTATCACAATTTTACTAGAATTGGTAGAAAAATTATTACGTTTTACAAAAATTAAATTTTAACTATTTAAAAACATTAAACAGAGTATTGAAATTTGTAATTCTTTAGAAAATCAATACAATAAATATAAAAGAACTAAAGAGATGACTATATCAGAAGAAAAAGAATCTCCTCAAAAAAGATAGGAAAGTTAGAAAATATAGTTAAGGAATGTGAACAAAAATTATCGGAAGAGATTAGAGATGAAGGAGAAAGAGAACTTGAAAATACAAAATTATCTGCTTTGCATGATTTAGAGTATTTATATGAAGAAGTTGGAAATCGCCAGCGTAAGAAAGAAGTGAGAAATGAAACCCTCTAGCCTAGGGTAGTTGTCACCCACCTCCCATACTGGTATGATAGGTACTGAATTTGGTTTTCTAAAGCTCCTATCTGGCTTTCGTGTTGCGTACTTACTCTGCAATAGAATGCAACTCTGACCTTACCTGTCCTATACTTATATTACAGTTAGCTTCTTCTTCGTATTCTATAGCCATTTTAAACAAATAGTTCCAGTACTCTTCATCATTCTGTAAATCTGAAGATTGTTCATTTTTTGCAAATTATTTCTAAGACTTTTTATGAACGCTAAAAACCTACGCGTATGCTTTCTCCTCTCTTTTTTGTCCTGTAGATATTGTCGATATTTTTTTATTTTTTGAATCAATATGTGTAATATATATTTAAAAATTCCACATATAAAAGTTTATTTCAAACTTATTGACAATATCGACAACTAATTTGAATCAAGTATTTTTCATTGGCTACTCTTTCCAAATCGTAATTTTTCTATTCTTTTTTCATAATGATTCAGAATATCATCCTACTCTTCTCCACTAGCCAGATGGAAATCCTGTTCTCTAATATACAATAATTCCATAGGGGTGTTTTATCTGCCCTTTTAACCCGGGGAAATATACAGACCTTTGAGATGATAAACAAGCTGCCTTTCTCTCCACTGGGATGTATTTTCCCAATTATTTGGACTATTCTGTATGTCCTTATGGGTATCAGTTCCGATCTTGCAGTAATTTCAGATTAACCTAATGATAAAGCCTTATCTGTTTATTTAACTTGCTTTTAATTTCTTTTGGTCAATATTGTTTTTTACCTTCATTTGCAGGATATTTAAATTTGGCAATCTATATAATACAAAAATAGACGTTGCTTTTTTGTTGCTTTTAAGCAAAAATAACGGGCTTCATGATACTCCCCTGTCTATCTGACCGGGGCGTATCATAATGCCCGCTACTTTTCTAATATTATATATCTTTATTTAACTGTAACTTTCACTCGTTTGTACACACCATTCTGTGCATAAACATAAACTGAACACTTGCCTTTCTTCTTAGCTGTAATGACTCCCTTTTTGGATACAACAGCCACATTCTGATTATCTGATTCGAAGGCTGTCTTTCTATGTTTCTTTAATTTAACCTTCTTTGATTTAGCAATCTGTTTAACTTTTAACTTGAACTTCCTGCCCTGCTTTAAGTTAACCTTTGATTTGTTCACTTTAAGTTTCTTACAGTTACCTACTTTTCCACCCGTTGTTGCCACATGAATTAACTTGGATATTGCTACCACTTTGCCCTTTTCATTTAATGCAACAACCATGTACTTATAATAAGTACCTTTCTTTAGCTTCTTATTAGTAAATGTCTTTCTGTGAACAGTTGCAATCTTCTTATATGAAGTTCCACATTTTGCACCATATACAACATATGTCTTAGCAACCTGTATTTTCTTCCATGTAAGACTGATAGCCTTCTTCTTGCTCTTCTTAACCCTTACACAAAGTTTTCCGAAAGTAGATCCTGCTAAATCCTTATCATTCTTGCAGTTAAGTATTTTCCTGTTAACCTTACCTACATCGCTTCCTTCTCCAATTGCTTCTGTTGAAGTTTTACTCTGTATTGTAGGCGCCATTGTTGTCGGTGCCTCTGTTGTTGGGGCTACTATAGTAGGTGTCTCTATTGTTGGGGCTTCCGTTGTAGGTGCCACCGTTGTTGGGGCTACTGTAGTAGGAGCAACCATTGTTGGTGCCTCTGTAGTAGGAGCTACCGTTGTTGGTCCCCCTGTCGTTGGGGCTACCGTTGTTGATCCCTCTGTTGTTGGCGCAACCGTTGTAGGTGCTGCTGCTGTTGGTGTTGTTGATTCCTTTGTTGTTGAGGCAGTCGTATCTTCAATCTTAATATTTTTAAAGTTAATATTTGTTCCTGCATCAACATTCTGTCCTAACTCAAACATTACTTTTATCTGGTTGTTTGTTACTGTGTATGTTCCTGTTAAAGTTCTTGTACCACTTGCCGGTATATCTGTATATACCTGTGGATCCTTTTTATTTGAAAGATCTTCTTTTATACCAATTGAACATGCTTTTGATGCAGTAACATCTACTGTTACTTTATATGTATGTCCGCTTGTTACGTTATCTGTATAACTTCCCTGTACTGACCATGCTTTTCCTTTGTTTGCCTTATCAACATAAATATTATAGTCTGCGTCTGATGCCCACTTATATGATCCTGAAGCCGTTCCACTCAAGTTTCCAAAGTAACATTCCCATTTACCTGATGGTGTCCACTGATTAACTGTTGCTTCTGTATATCCTGATGGAATATTATCCTTTTCCCCAACACGTTTTACATCAAAAGCAATATTGTCAACATTTGCCACATATTTATGTGAGCCATCATTCTTAAATACAATATATACATTATGAAGACCACTTATGGATTTTTCAAGCTGCTGACTTACAGTAGTGTATGTACTCCAATGATCTCCTGTAACCGGAAGATTAATAGTTGCTACAGGTTCTCCTACCTTGCTGTCTATATACACCTGTGCATATCCGCCTGCATCACTCTTTTGTCCCGAATAGTTAAAGCTTACCTGAGATGCCGAACCGTTAAAGTACACACTGTCATATCTTACCCATGTATTATTTTCCACTCCACCAATGTTTTTGCCATCATTAACTATATGGCCGGACTTTGCATCAAACTCTTCTGCTTCTACTTGGCTTGCATCATGTATTTTAATTGTCTTCTTCTCAATGTCCACAATTCTACCCAATGACTGATAAGCTTTTAGAATTTCATCATCTGATGCTTCTTCATTAGCATACACACTGCTTGCCTCTTTTAAATTATTTTCAAGACGTTTTGCAATAGGCAGATATTCACCTGTAGTGTCTATTGATTTTGCTACATCAATGGCATTTTTTAAATCACTCTTTAATATTCCGTTATTCTTATATCCCAGCATCTCAACTTCTGACAAATAAGCATCTGTTCCTGTAAGAACAACTTTATATCTTGAGTATTTGCCCACTTTGTCTGCACTTATTCCAAATGGTCTTGTATACTTGCCCCAAATATTAAAGAACAAGCTGCCACTGTCATGGTAGTCTCCCAGTAAAACCCAGTTATCATCTTCATTAGCGCCATACACCTTTGCCCTATCCGGTGTTCTTCCTGATTTTGATGATGTAAGAGTCAACATTCTTACAGCTTTTTTATCGGTAAACTTAAACATAAGTGTAGTTGTATTATCAACCTTTGTCTCTGTATCTGAATTATCATCAAATAAGTTATCCAATGTAGTCACTCCTGTACTTGAAGACTTATTGGCATCCTTTGAATAGTCCGTATATACTTGCGGCTTATTGTCATCTGTAGTTATGGATGTAAGGCTATCCTGTTCAAGTCCGCGCTCTTTATTAGGTGTTGAGGACATATTAAATTCAATTGTTCCACCTTTAATTAAATCCTTGTATTTTATAAATGTTTTATCATACTTTTCTCCATTAACGTACATACTGTCTACATACACATTTTCCCTACTATTGTTATTTGCCTTAATTACCAGTTTTTTATTTCCTTCCAAATTAACAGTTACTTCTTTAAACTGTGGTGAACCGATAGCAAATTCATCATTTCCCATTGCCAATGGATAAAAGCCGATGGAAGACAATATATACCATGCTGACATTTCACCATTATCTTCATCACCAATATAACCCTGCCCAAAGGTACTTCCTGCATAACATCTTGCAAGAATATCTCTTACATACTTCTGTGTCTCCCACGGACGGGATGAGTACAGATACATATATGGAATATGATGGGACGGCTGGTTGCTGTGTCCATACTGACCCAGTTTTACTTCTCTTGCTTCCCTCTGTTCATGAATACCACCAACACCATCCATGGCGCCATATCCAATATATCCTCCATCAGTTGTAAAGATTGTATCAAGCTTGTCTGCAAGCTGGTCGCGACCGCCATATAAGTTTGCAAGTCCAATTCCATCCTGTGGTACAGAAACTGCCATGTTAAATGCATTGGTTTCTGTATAATCTGCCCCCCACCAGAATGGATTAAATCCCGTATTATTGTCACTGTTTCCTAAATTCAAAGAACCGTCAGCTTTTCTTCCTCTCAACCATTTTGACGTGACATCCTGACCAGAATCGTCAAATAAGAGGGAATAGTTCTTTGCTCTGTTTAGATAGTAGTAATATTCAGACATATAGTTTGCTTTCTTTGTTGCATCGTTCGTCTGATTTGCCAATTTCTTTGCCATCTGAGCAATTCCGTAATCGTTAATATATCCTTCCATGGACCATGAGAAATTTTCATTTTCATCAGCAGGTACATATCCGATAAAGTTCGAAATATTTAATTTCTTTCTTCCTCCATTTGTAAGGTTATCGGATACAGTAGCTGCATTTCTCAATGCGGACTTGTATGCATTTTCATAATCAAATGATATGCCCTTCACTATTGCATCGGCAAAAATAGCATCACTGCTTGTTCCCACCATACTGTTGGTTCCACCTGGTGCAATCCATCTTGGAACCCATCCTTGATCTTTATAATGCTGTACCAAACCGTTTAACAACTCTGTTGCTTTGGACGGTGTAAACAGTCCATACCCTGACCATGCAGTACGATATGTATCCCAGAAACCATTATTAATATAAATCTTTCCCTCCACAGGATCTGCATTATCATCTTTGTAAGGGCTCTTGTATTTCCAAACCGGATTACTGTTTGACCCTGTATTTTCTGACATAAGATTTGGATAACAATACATACGGTAAATACAAGAATACAATGTAACTAACTGTTCATAATTTGCGCCTTTAACATCTGTGATAATTCCAAGCTGATTATCCCATTTAGACTGTGCCTTGTTATAAACCGTTTCAAAACTGTCTCCCCCAATTTCAAGTTCCAAATTCTTCTTTGCCTGATCATAGCTGATGTATGATGTGGCAAGTTTCATTGTAACTCTATTGGAATTAAAGGATGCAATACTTTTCCTGTCATTTATTTTAGTTCCCTTAGGAGTCTCACTAAATTCTCCGTAAATGTACATACGCTTCGAACCATTCCCTGTATGGTCAGAATATGTTTTAAATGTATTTCCGCTATATTCGGTCCTACTTCCACCATTGGCACAATCAAAGATAACACTCTTGTTTGCCGTGTTATTATAAGTAAACCGTACCACTGCGCCATGAGATGTCGGTGTCAGCTCTATCTGTGAATTTGCTGCATCGCCTCCATTGCCATCAAAAGAAACTTTATAATAATGCGCTTTTGCTACCTCATTATCATGACTAAAGTTTGCTTTTAACGTTCCCAATCCATAATCGTCATTTGTATTATAATCTTTGCTGGTATTTACCATAAATTGCCAGGTTCCTCTATCACCAACCCATATAGACGGTTCATGGCTTATTCTCATACAACGAAATTCATCTGTTTTCTGATATTCATAAGCCGAATTACTGCTTGCGCTGGTTGCAGGAATCCAAAAGTTGAATCCGTTTGGCACTGTTACTGCCGGAATTGTCAACCCTCTGGAGAAGTTTCCTGTATTGTTCGTTCCTCTTAGAATATTTACATAATCTGATAAATGAGAATATACCGGATAATCCTGATTATATATTTCAATATCATCAAAATATGTCTGGAATTTTGCTAAAGCCCTCGCATTATGAGCTTTCATATCGTACACAACCAAAATCTTTTCAATGACTTTTCCCTTTGCCACATCACCAATTTTGCTGTAAATTTCATTCCACTGTTGTGCCACCAGTGTACGACTATCTCCCTGAGACTGTGCATCCACCTTATTTCCATTTTGATCAATTGCACCTAGCTCACTTAAATAAGTTCCATCCTTAAACTTTAAATCCACCGCCATATGCATCTGTGTATATTCATAGTCATATTCGTCTCCATTAGACATGGAAGGAAAAATTACATATCTTAAATTTGTATTATCACTTACTGTAAGATTCAAGTTGTCATAAATAACATTATAAGAATATGCATGACCAGTTCCTACATGAGTTCCCTTGCATACAAGAGAGTGGTTTCCTGTCCAACCCACATTGGATTTTTGATTCCATGCATCGCTCGGTCCGGAAGTAATATTACTATTCATTCTGCTAATAGAAGCACCAACTTCCTGACACTTGCCTGTTGCAAGAATAAACTCTGAAAATTGTGTCATGGAACCACCATTTTTATTTGCTGTAATCCGCAATCTATACTGCCTATATGCTTTGCTGTTATCCAATTCAAAATAATTTTGTTTATATCTGCCATTAAACACCTGATTTGCTTTATTGTCGATGGTTACCCAGCTTTCATTATCCGAATTTCTACCCTGAAGACTCCAATTCTTAGGGTCTCTTCCGGGAGCATCATTCGCAGAAGTTATCGCATAGGATTTTATAACCTGTTGACTCTTTAGTTTTACAATAACTTCCGACGGCTTTACCTCAGTTAAATATTTTGTTCTAGAGTTTCCGTCAAACAAATTTTTCAAAACTTCATTATCATTTTTCGCGGCACTTCCCGAGTAACTCTCGATTTCACCGGATAAATTTCCATTTATCTGATAGCTTAGTTCATTTGTTGTAATATTGGCTGTGCCCTTCTTATCATCTACTGTAGAAGTTTTAAATCCATCTGCTGATTCAAAGGATGTAGACCATAATTCTCTTTTTGTTGTATCTGCGTCTATCACTTTTCCATGCACAGTTTCGCTTTTCGTAACGAATCCCACAGGGAGAGCCATACATACTGCAAGTAGAATACTGATACCCTTTCTTAGTTTTCCTTTCTTTGTCATAATGTCCTCCTTTTCAACTACAACATAACTGTACCTAACATAAAAAATGCCATATCACTTATGCCATATAATAATTAAAATATATTTCATTATACCAAAAATGTTGTTTGCCGCATATACTTTCTAAAATTCAGATACCACTAATAAAAAACATTCTTCGCCTATTCAACTCCCCGCGCCCCTCAATCTTGAGGGGTGGGCTTTTCTTTTGCTTCATTTTTCGGCATAATAGACATATGAATATCTTACAAAGAATCTTTACCGACTATTATGAAGAAATTAAATATACTCTTCATCCCAGAGCTTCTGAGATAGAAAATATCGAAAAGATGATAAACTGTGGTGATCCTTCTTTGGGTGGTGCTATGTACGGCTACCCACACTGTGGAAATCTTAAGTCCGTTCCTTTTCGCTACCACAGCCGTTTCTGTCCCTCTTGCGGTAACAAGTATTCCATGGAACGTACTACATCTATGTCTTTTAAACTGGTTAACGTTCAGCACAGACACTGCCTGATTTTTTAAGGTGGCTACAGCTATGATGGCGTGTTCGTTACCTTCCATTACAATCGTCACGAAGACGAAAAGTATGTCGAAGAAACTCTCCCTGCTATGGATTTCATAAAACGGTTAATCAGACACATCCCTGAAAAGCACTTTAAAATGATTCGATATGATGGAATCTATGCCCGCCTCCCGGCAGGCTGTTTTCAATTTACCAGAACGCCAACTACGGTCTTTCCTATAAAGAAAAAAAGACTCCAATTTGACTAATTAATCACATTGGAACCTTATTCTCCTATATTTGCCGAAATTGTATCATATTGGTATCACTTCGGTAATATTATATACAATTATGTGGTTCAAAGCCCTTTATTTAAAGGCTTTCTTTAATTTGAATTTAAAAAAACATCTATTCAAAATCGGCGTGTACCGAGCTTAACTTAAACATATTTGTTTAAGTTAAGCGTTCTTTCAGCCGTTTTTCTTCCTATATTATATAATTTGTATTATCCTTCTGATTTCGTGTTGCCATAGTGTTGCAACGCGATTATTCTACCATCTTTATATTCATATTTCTACTCTTTTTACAATTTCATTAACCTCTTTTACTAAAGTAGAAATTCCATGAACTTATTTAAAAAGGACATCCGAAGAAGGATGCCCTTTTAACTCTTTTAAACATAATGTGCTATCATACATATTTTGATATAACCAAGATGCTCAATGCAATAACCAGTATTCCTAAAGCAACTACAGCAATTAAATCTTCTTTATTTCGCAATTTTTTATAATTTAATATGTTTTCTACCAAATAAGAAACAGCATCTATCAATAACAGTTCATATGGTTTCTTCCCTAATAGAAACATAATAATAAAAACTATTGCTAAAAATGCTCTAGCAAACAATAAACATTTTGATTGTGTATCTCTGTAAATCTTAATATCTTCAAGTAATTCACTTTTTGCCATAACTCTTCTCCCTATTTACCAAGTTTTTTCTTCACTTTCTTATATGTCGATTTTATGCCAGGACAGTTTTCAATAATTGTATCTACCCCCAATATTGCAGCACACAGCTTTCCCAATGCTTTCGTAACTTCTGCTCCTTTTCCTGCAAAACTTGTAGCTCCCATCATCAAAATAACTGCTTCACGAACTCCGCCTAAAGCTTTTATCTATTTTTTAATTTTTGCAATCTTTGCAACTGAAAAAATAGTACCAACGATTACAGCTCCAACTGTAGCGACACACTTAGTTATCTGCCACCATGATGGATCTGCTACAACTGGGAAGGCTGTATTCTCATCAAAATCCACAACCTGAATCAAAGAATTCCCTTCTATTTTATAATATGAATTTAAGCTTTCACCATTCGCATCCTTAGCCCACGCTGGCTCAAAAATATATTTCATATTATTATCTTTATCGAATACAAAAACCTCTCTAGTATCGTACTTTTCTCCTAAGAATTCCTTCGCTGTTACAAATCTGTCTCCATCTTCTAATTCGAAAGTAAACTTATATTCTTTAGGACAATTAGCATTGTCGATTATAATACTCGTTCTCAAACCTTCGATAGTTTGCTCATTTTTTCCCACAACCTGCAATGGCTCAACATTAAATGCAACATCAGATTCTCTATTTATGGGCTTTTTGATGGATATTTTATTCAAACTCCGCAATTTCCAACGTCTTGGATGCGGACCATATTTTGTTATAATGTTTTTTTTGCATCATTTTTAACCTCATTTATGTATTTTAATGTGATTAACCGCTCAAGTGGTAGCCAATTGGTAGCCACCCAAGCTTTCTTTTGTTGTTATCTGTATCTATTTGTTAAGCACTTCGTACAATCCATTCTTTAGTACATCTGACATTTTCAAAGAATGTTTTTTGGCATACATTGTAAGTCTTTGATGTTCTTCTTCTGTAAGCCTTACAGCAACAATTTTATCTTTGTTATTGTCTGATTTTGGTCTTCCCATCTTTGACATATGCATACCTCCTATGTTGCTATTATATTTTTTTGTTTAACAAAAAGTCAAGCTTATATTATTTTTCGGTAGCGTAAATTTGCTGTCGGAAAATACATGATAGAGAATTCCTCATGTTTGTAACGAAGTACCTGAACACTCCATTGATAATCCAACTGGACATTATTGTCAAAATATCTTTTTGACCTGCTTGGCGATATTGTATCTGACTGCCTTAATAAACTTATTAGAGGCTACCTTTTCGCAGAATACAAGACATACATGACATGTCCATCTCTTAAAAAGCCAGCCTCTTTAATTACTTTTTAATTATTTAATTTTAAGTTTCTTCTTAAACAACTTAATGGCTTTCTTATTTCCTTTAAGTTTAGTCTTCTTAGACTTAATATTTTTCTTTGCTTTCTTGCTAAATGCATTCTTATTTACAGTCTTAAGTTTTTTACCTTTGAATGTAATCTTCTTAATCTTGTTATCTCCTATAAATGCCTTAGAACTTATTGTCTTAACTGCTTTTCCAATTACTACTGTTTTAAGTTTTGAGCACTTCTTAAATGCATTTTTTCCGATAACAGTTACCTTGTTACCTATTGTAAGCTTCTTAAGGGCCTTGCAGCCGGCAAATGCATCGTTACCAATTGTTGTAACATTCTTAAAGCTAATCTTGTTTAACTTCTTACAGTTGCTGAATGCATTCTTTCCAACTACTTTTACATTTGAGCCAAATGTTACCTTCTTAAGTTTCTTCATAGACTTAAATGCATTGTCTCCAACGGCTGTTACATTTAATCCATATCCCTTACAATCTGCTCTGTCCGGAATTGTAATCTTTGTTATTTTATTCTTCTTAGCAGCTACTACACCAATAACCTTTGATTGTCCTAATGTTGCAGTATCAATTGATGTAATCTGGTATATGAAATTTCCTGCCGTATATGTCATTCCAACGTATACGCTATGGCTAGGAGGCGCATCCTTATAGGTGGTCTCAATCTTCACATCATTACCGGGCATGGTGAAGGTGGTGGTGGCGCTGGTCTCGTTAGCCAACGTTACGCCGCCTGCCTTAACGACCCACTTATCAAAGACCTTGCCGGTCTCCGGTGCGTCTGCCGTAACGGTGACCTCAACGCCCTCCTTGGCGCGGGTGATGGTTGTGCCTGCGGCAACGGTTGCCGTGCCGCCGGTGACGGTAACGGCGTAATCCCGCAGGACGGGGATCTCGGTGTTCTCGCTGCGCTTAGCATGGCAGCCGGTGCATTCCTCATGCTGCAAGCCGGGCTGATTCAGCGCCGCCTCCTGATCCACTACCCATACCCAGGTATGCTCGGCGGTTTCGGTGTAGTTTGTGGCTTCGCCTGACTTCTTGCACTTGGAGCAGGTACGGCTATGGGTGCTTTCATCAACCTTCGTCCATGCGGAGAAGTCGTGGGCCTCCACCTTGAAATCGTCACCTGCAGTGCAGGTCTTGATATGCGTACCTGGGTCCATGTATACCCAAGGCTGCGCGTCAGTATCGTGGGTATGGGCGATAGGCTTATAAGTAGCGACCACCATCACATCATGGCTTGGCATGGTGAAGGTGTTGTCGGATGCGACAGTAACATTACCCGCCCATTTGTCGAACTCCTGCCCGGATGGGGCGGTGTTCGCAGTCAGAGTAACCTTTGTGCCAGGGGCAACATTTGTACTGTAATCAGCACTGCCGTCGGTCACGGTGACGGAATAGGTCTTTGCGGGAGCATAACCGCAGTACTTGCACACGCCATTTTCCATCGTATGGGTTTCCGTGATGCTGTCATCGCAAGCGGTGCAATACTTGGTGTGACTGGTTTCATTAAGCTGGGCATAGGCGTAGGTATGCGTATGAGCCGCAGAAACATGGAAAGTGATATAGGCCGTGCTTGTCGCTTGGTTTCCATATCCTTCCCCAATTGTGTTTTTAACCCTTAGCACAACATAGTAGGTATCAACCCCACTCGGAATCGTGAACGATGCATGAGCGTCCGTACCCAAAGAGGTGAAATCACCCGAAGTTGCCTCCCACGGGTTTTTTGTAGTTCCCTCCCACTCATAGCTAATGGTTCCAAGCACAGGCGTCTTTTGAATGTTGTTGTAGCTGTCATAGTAAATGTCACGGCCATTCATGTTAAAGCCCGTCGGGATCGTAGAGAATGTTGCAACGCCGTGGAAAGTATCGCCGGCGGTCACATCGTACTCAGCTTTCAGACCCAGCCAGCCGTTAGGCGTTACATCTTTATCCGGCCACAGTTTGGCAGGATCGGGTGCATCGCCATTGACGGCTGCCAGAGGGATTGCCGGAGTGAGGAACGAATCAGCGACCTCTGTCACTGTAACCGTCATCTCATTAGTATATTCGGTTGCGCCATATTTGTCCGTAACCTTGCAGCGGTAGGTCTTTTCGCCAACATTGGTCGTTGGGGCGGCATAATCATAAGCTGTTTCACTGGAAATCGCGTTCCAAGCGCCGCCATTCTTGACCTGCCACTGATAGTTCACACCATGACCCACTGCCTTGACAAACAGGCGTGCGGTCGCGTTCTGCTTTACGGTCAGATTGCCAGACTGATTTGCAATGGACAGCCCAGGGGCGTTGACCGTTACGGTGAAGTGGTCGCTGGTGATGGTCACATTGCCGCGTGTGGCTTTGAACCAGCACTCATAGCTGCCTGTATCAGTAAATCTGAGAGAAGCGGAGAAACTGTCCGTCGCGGAGGCCGCAACCGTTGCGGATGCCTTGACCGTTTCCGTGCCGTCCTTTTTCGCAATCAGCTTATAGGTGATGGGCTTGCTGCTGTCGCCTCCCATTGCCTTGGCATTGAACGTCAGCGCGCTATCCCCGATGGTATAGGTCCGGTTAGTTTTATCAACGCTATCCCACTTGAGAGCAGAAACAGCCGTTCCCTTCACAACAAGGGTCAGAGCGGAACCGTCCTCTGCAACAGTAGAGTTGCCAACAATAGCGTAATTATCGTTGGGGTCATCGCAGAAGAACAGTGCGCTTGCAGAAGCCGCGAACTTATAGTTCTCTGCGGGCTTCAGTACGATTTTGCCATAGTATTCCGTTCCTGCAACGAAGGCGCTTGCCGGTTCAGTGCAGCTATTGTCCGTATACCAGTTGATGCTGTCCACGGTATAGCCGCTGCCGACAGCCGTAGCGCTGGGAGCGGAAGTTCCGGGTTTCAGCGCCGCGCTCAGCTGAACGGGGGCACTGGGAATCTCCGTTACCACCGGTGCTTCGTTCACCACCAGCTTGACGATATGCTGGTTGCTGAAAATGCCGACGGAGCTGCCGTTCTTATCCAGATTCAGCTGCAAATCATAGGAATAGACCTTTGGGTCTGCGCCCGCAGGAATGGTGACCGTATGCGAGGTTTTATCGGCAGCGATGGTATCTGTCTGCTGTACTGCAGTAGAACCGGAGATATAATGCTCGCACGTGGTTCGATAGGTATAGCCCGCATTTACCAATTCACTCGCCAGAGGATACCACTCGAACTTGAGAGTATGCGCCTCGTCGTTGTTCATATTCTCAACGGTGCCCTTCCAGTCCTTGAAGTAGTCGATCTTTTTGCCATCCAGCGTGACGGACTTCATGCCCCATGCGTTGGGGATGATCGTGGTCGGCTGGTTATTCACAGCCTTGATAATAAAGGCATATCCTCCCGAATCGTGTTCCGATTTCCTGTAATTGGTAATGTACTTGTTGTAGCTGTTGTAATCCTGCGCCGCAAAAGTGCCGTTGCCCGTCTGGATGGCGTTTTGCCCCAGCAGCTTGTCGGCCAGCTGATAGATTTCGTAACCCTTCAAGCGCTGTTTCACCGCAGAGGCGCTGTACAAATAATTCCCGTAATTTTTATCAGCAGAGAATCCTTCGTGGAAGTTGCCGCCGTTCAGCTTGGCCGCCACGTGGTACGCCATTCCCCGCTGCTCTTTATCATTCACCAGAGGGAATTTCGGTCTCAGCCAGAATTCCTTGCTGAATTCGCCGCCGCTGATGACCATTTCGGGCGTGGAAAAGCTGCTTTCAAAGCTGGCAGCCGCCCATGCCTGTACCTTTCCGAGGAAGGTGCCGCCTTTGATCTCGGCGAGCGTCACTTTACCGTCGCCCGTTGTGCTGCCTGCGCCGTTGAGCACGACATCCTTTTCAAAGGTGCCGCCGGTGATGATGACGCGCGAGGTCGTTTTATTCCACTTGCTATTGCTGGCATTCATACGCACAGGCCCTTGGAAGGTACCGCCGTTGATGGTCACTTTGGAGTTATTATTTGCAATCAGCGTGTAGCCACAGGAGCCGTTGTGCAAATCATCAAACTCGTCAAAGAATTGGGTCGTGTATGCGTTGCTGTCTTCGTATGTCTTCGGCGGAACATAGAGCGTACCTCCGTTGATGACAACCTCTCCGCCATAATGGCAATCGATAGTCCTTCTCCACAGAACACCTCGGAGTGATCCTGTATATACTTCTACCTCCAGCTTTCCGCTGTTCATCGTGAACTTGCCGTTTTCCCACACATTGATGAGAACATCGGCGTCGCCGCTCGTGACGCCGAGTATGCGTCCGGTTTGGGCTGCGCTGCTGTCCGAAAGCGTCAGACTGCTGTTCTCTACCTTAATCAGATCTCCCAATGCGGACTTTTGGGTGAACAACCGCAGCGTATGACCGTTCAGATCAAGCTGCTTCTGCCCTTTCACAGCGAGCGTGTCCAGCAGACCCATGCCGCTGTTCAGCGTGCCGGTGTCGATATCGCTGCCCAGCTTGATACTGCGCTGCCCCTCGGCAGTCATAGCCGCCTCAAATTGCTCATAGGAATTGACGGTCGTCCATTCCGCCGCATTTACCGTCACGGCGGTGATGGGTACCATTGTCAGCAGCATCACAAGCACCAGCAGGATGCTAACGATGCGACTTCGTGTGTTTGTTTTTGTCATATTATCACTTCCTCTCTCAATATCATTTTGAAAATTTGTCTATGCATTTTGTGTTGCCTGATTTAAACACTGTCGATCACCGAAGCAAAATAGTTTTCGGATACCGAACCGAAGAGAAAAGCGTCTATCAGACCCTCGCGCTTTGCCTGCCGTACCTTTTCGG
>OLSI01001283.1_pt1 | contig 17706 bp, 10 predicted proteins | sample 1672661 | NCBI WGS metagenome assembly OLSI01 (sample SAMEA3136711, study PRJEB25190) | human gut metagenome | biome: human gut; feature: human-associated habitat; material: faeces | place: Austria | collected 2013 | reverse complement strand
GCAAAAGAAAAGAGCCAATGTCCACGAAACATTGACTCTGATCTTCATAAATGAACACCAGTATGATAATCATTCATGTGAAGTTATGATTATGATCACAGTCACTCAAAAATACATGATCATAATCGTTGCGATCAGCTAAAAATTAAACTGAACCACAAAATAAAGAAGTAAATAAACAAGCATCCGGATGTCCTCGCTTTTGAGAATGTTCGGATTTTTATTGTTTCACTTTAAATATGAGAGATTTCATCAAAAATATTTTTCACATATAAGATTTTATATATAATCTTTTCTTAATACAAAATCTCTCATATTTGTAGTAGAGAATTAAGAAAGGAGTCTTCACATGGAGAACATAAAACATTGGATAGACATTCAAAAAAATGCAGGAAAAAATAGATTAATTTCTTTTTAATTTCAAACCTCGTCTTATGGACGGGGTGTTTTTATGCACAAAAAAAGAAGAGCCAGCTACAAAACCAACTCTTCTTCGAATCTATACGTTTTTAATTACGCATTCTGTTTTCTTCTACGATAGAAGAGATATCCCCCTACCATAGCACATGCACTGATGCCTGCAAATAACATCATCTGTGTGTAATCTCCTGTTTTTGGAGTTCCACTTTCTGATGATCCTGATCCACCTGATCTTTCAGATGTCTGATGAGGAGTTGCTTTGGAAGAAACTTTTACTGTCTGTTTCTTATCATTGATATCCTCATGTCTTCCGATCAGTGTATTGGTATCTACATCATACATTTTCTCAAATGCTACCAGAGATTTACCATCTAATGCACTGGCATCGAATTTAAATACGACTTTTACTTCTCCATTTGCCCCTTTAGCGACAAATTTTGTAGAAGCCATAACTTTCTTACCATTGATCTTTAATGGTTTCTTTGTTGCTTTGTCATATAATGTACCCTGTACTTCATAAGTCTTACCAGGTACAAGATTTGTGTATTTCACAACGTCTACAACCGTAACTTTCTTAGAAGGTTTCACGTTGTGAGAACCATCTTTTTTGTTTGTTGCTGTTGTATGTAATTTTGGAGCATGTACGGACTGATCTTCATCATTAATGTCTTCATGAGTTCCAATTAAAGCACCTGTTTTTACATCATACATCTGTTCATAAGCAACAAATGTGTGTCCATCCAGATCACTTGCATCAAATGTGAATGTAATATCAACAGATCCTTCACTTGTTTCTGGTGTGAATTTTGCAGAAGCTGTTACTTCTTTTCCATTGTCCATAACTGGTTTCTTTGTGTTCTTGTCATATAAAACACCTTTTACTTCCAGTTCTTCTCCTGGAGTAACATTTTTATAAGATACAGTATCAACAATTGTGACATTTTTCTTTGCTTCTACAATATGATCTGCATTTTCTTTGTTTAATGCAGTTGTATGGAGCTCTGGGAAGTTGACTGTCTGATCATTGTCATTGATATCTTCATGGCTTCCGATCAGAGATTTTGTCTCTACATCATATGCTTTTTCATAAGCAACAAGAGTTTTTCCTGCCAAAGATGATGCATCAAACTTGAACGTTACCTGAGCAGTTCCATTTGCTTCTGATGGAGTAAATTTCGCTGTAGCAGTGATTTCTTTTCCATCAACTTTTACAACTTCTCCTGTTTCTTTATCATGAAGAACACCCTGAACTTCAATTTCTCTTCCAGGTTCCACATTTTCATATTTTACTGTATCGATCAGTGTTGTTTCTTTTCCTGCATTGACAGCTTTGTTATTGCTTTCTCCAGTTAAAGTAGTTCCGATTTTTGGAATTACAACGGTCTGATCATTGTCATCAATGTCTTTATGGTCAGCGATCAACGCCCCCGTTTCAACATCGAAAACTTCTTCATAAGCAACAAGAGTCTTTCCTGCAAGAGCTGATCCATCAAATGTGAATTCAACTTCTGCTGTTCCAGATTCTGTTTCTGCAGTAAATTTGCCTGTTGCAGTTACCTGTTCTCCATTAACAGTGAATGGTTCTTTCGTTTCTTTGTCATAAAGAATACCTTTTACTTCATATTCACGACCTTTTTCAAGTCCCTGATATTTTACAGTATCCACTAATGTGATCTTCTGATCAGCATTTACAACATGGATCTGATTATCTTTTCCAACAAGAGTTGTACCGATCTTTGGAATAGAAACAGTCTGTCCTTCATCATTGAGATCTGCATGAGATCCAATTCTGTTTTCTCCCTCATAGAGATCTTCAAATACAACTGTTGTTGTACCTGCAAGATTACTTCCATCGAATTCGAATTCAAGTTCTACTGTTTCACTATTAGAAGTTGCTGTAAATTTCTTTTCAGCACTTACTTCTTTTCCATCAATTTCTAAAGGATTTCCTGTGTTCTTGTCGATCACTTTTCCTTTTAATGTATACTCTCTTCCTTCGACAATGTTTTCAACTTTGACTGTATCAACCAGAGTTACCTTCTTGCCTGCATATGACATATGAGTTCCATTTGTCTTATCAGATGCTGTTGTGGACACTTTAGGGATCAGAGTTGTCTGATCTTCATCTTCGATGTCCTGATGAACTGCATACTCTTTGCCTTTATAAGTAAGAGATTCAAATGCAACGATTGGTTTTCCTGCAAGTTTAACTCCTGAAAATTCAAAGATAACATCTACAGTTCCGTTCTTAGATTCTGCTGTAAATTTTACACTGGATGTGATCTCTTTACCTTCATCATCTAATGCAGGCTTTCCTGTTTCTTTGTCCATTAATTTACCATTGATCGTATATGTTTTTCCAACGATCAGGTTTTTGTAGGATACAGTATCTTTAATTTTCATGTTTGTAGATGCTTCTACAAGATTAGATCCTGTATTTGCATCACTTGCTTTTGTTCCAATGCTGACAAAACTGATCGTCTGTCCTTCATCATTGATATCCTGATGAGTTGCAATTGTTGTACCATCAGATTCTCTTGTTAAGACTTCAAAGACAACGACATCTTCTCCACCAAGATCACTTGCATCGAAGTTTAATTCAACATCAACGCTTCCTGCTTTTGTTGTATTTGTAAATACTTTTGTTCCAGTCACTGCTTTCCCATTTTTATCAAGAACAACAGCACCTGTTTTCTTGTTCATTAATGTAGCAGTTAATCTGTATTTGTCAGGAGTTACATGTTCGTAATTTACAGTATCAATGATCGTAACATCATCTGTTGCAGATGCAATGTTATTATCTGTTTCTTCATTCTTTGCTTTTGTACCGATCTTTGGTTCAGATTCATCTGTGATGGTTCCACCCTGAATTGTTTTACCATCTTTTGTGATATAGAATTCGAATTTAACAAGTTGTAATCCTTTGTTGGAATCACTTCTTAATTCTTCGACTTCATATTTACCATAAGGGAAAGCACCTTTTTGGTTATCGACATTAGCCATACTTCCGTCTTCCCCTTGGCCAAACCATGTACCAGCATTGTGATCAAAATCAGAAGCTTTTAAAACAGTGTCTTTTTTATAATCCTTTAACAGTTTGTCATTCGCATTTGTATTTTTGGAATGATCAACAGCTGTAGAATCATATTCTCCATTTTTGTCAGTTACAACAACATGGGATTCTCCAGTTGCTGCATTTGTGATCTTAAATGCTGCATTGATATTTTTTTGTTCATCAGATTTCTTATTGAATACATAGTTTCCTCGAATGATCTGGTTTTTGAAGTTCAATCCTTCTACCATATTTGCGGTATAAGTTGTTCCATCTTCTCCATGGCATTCAACGGTATGTTCATTACCATCGCTAATCATGTATCCCTGACTTGTTGCGATCTCTTTCACACCATAAGTACCGTAAGGTAAGCTGCGATCTTCTGTCTGAGCAGTGTATTTCTTTTCTTTGTCATTCCATGTTGTAGAGATTTTTGTAACCTCTTCTCCTGGATTGATTGTTTTACCCTCATATTTGATCGCATTTGCACTGCGGTTAATGATAGAGAACTGTGTTCCTTCTAAAGTCGCTGCATCTTCAGCTAACTTATGGTCTTTACCACCGATTGCTTCACTCTTATTCAGCTCTGCATCGTTTTTTGTTACCTGAATCGTATACATCTTTGTAGGATCACTAACTGTGAAATCAGAAACAACTTTACTTGGCTGCTCTCCATCTTTTCCACTGACTTTTGTGAAATATGTTCTGTCATTTAAGACCTGTCCATTCACAGATACGATAGAATCACTGATCTTGTATCCGTCTGGAGCTTTTGTCTCTTCAATGGTGATGGTTCCGTAAGGAACAACTGATCCACCAGCTGCATTCGTATAAAAATCATCTCCTGAAACTTTATATGCATTTGCAAAAGATAATTGATACTTATTCCCATATTTCTTTGTTTCTAAAACCCATGTTCTAGTTGCAGTACTTGGAAGTTCAGATTTACTATTGTAATATTTGTTGTAATATTTCACAGTAAATTGAGCACCAGATAAATCTGCATCACCCTGAATCACTTCTCCAGTTTCTTTATCAACTTTTTTGATTTCAAAGTTAATTGGGTCATTGTCAGGCTGATCAGATACAGTCACGATTGCTGGATTATCATCATCATTATCTGTTGTTACTTTCACAGAATGAACGGTGTCATCTTTTAAGTATCCCTGAGGAACTTTCGTTTATCGACAATAGGTAAGACTTTGATCTTCCTTTTTAGTTTTTTAAAACGTATATGAGCACAAATTATTTTGTTTTACCACATGCACACTGATATCCTGTAATGATTTTTTCATCATAAGCTTTTTTATCAACTTTCCATTCTTGTTTTGTGGATGCTTCGTGATGAACTATAGTTGGGACTAATCGATTAGAATAATTATGTCCATCACACTTTTCATCCCAACCACCAGCAGCAAGATACATACCATATGGAGGGACATCTTTCATTTCTTCATTTGTAACGCCTATTTCTTTATAAATAGCGTAATCTTCAGAATAATGAGGCCATCCTTTTTCTTTCGTGTATCCCCATGAATCTTTTGTCGCCTGATCAAGATCTGGATATGTCTTATTTAAAATGCTATTAATAAAATCCTGTGTTTTATCCCTACCACATACCAAACATATATCATGATACTCCATTTTTTTTTCATCATAAGCTGGGACCGTTACTGTTTCATAATGTCCCTGTGCATCATGATGAACTGTCTTATATATCGGCTTGTAATCATGTGTGTGTTCTGCAGTCGTTACCGTAAATGTCTTTCCGTTTTTCTTGATCACACGGACTTTCACATTATCTGAACCGATCTTTTTGGATAATGTCATTTTCCATGCCCCGGAATTTGCATTTGCTTTCTTTGTGTATTTCTTTCCGTTTACAGTAACCTGAACCTTATAACTTGGCCTGGTATAACCGGAAATTGTTCGACTGCTTGGTGTAAATTTGTTTACTTTAACTGTTTTTGCAATTCCATAAACTGTCTTTTTCGCATACAGCTTTTTCTTTTTATAAGACTTCACTGTATATTTCTTTCCTGCTTTTACTTTTGGAACCTTGACTTTAAATTTTCCCTTTTTATTGGCTTTGACTTTATATGTCTTTTTGCCAACTTTGACTTTTACTACATTTTTCTTTTTGGTATTTCCTTTGATCACGGTCGCATTTTCATAAACTCTATTCACAGAGAGCTTCTTTGTTGCTGCGCTGACATTTACATTTCCAGTCAATACAACACTTGCAGCCATCATCAGAGAAAATAATCCGAATGTTAGCTTTCTTTTTCTCATAATTGTTCACTCCTTTTTTAGTCTATTGATAATAATAGTTTACGATAAAAACAGAGAAATTGCAATTTTTGTGTTCGTATACATTTCAAAAAAACTAATACAAAGATCTCCATCTTTTCCCCTGCGCCACACCGGGCATGCGACTTTCATCGCACACGGCGTTCCATCTGATCATGCGACCAGACTTGGGACGATCCCTCCACTGCTTGTTATCACAGTTTCATCGGTACTGTGTCCCTACTTTCACAAGAACAAAAACATTTCGTACTGCTTCCTATACGCCATTCTTGCGTATCCTTTTTATCTATAAGTACTTATAGTTACCATCCCATTGACAGATGTTCTTAGATGTTTCTTGCTTACGACGTTCCGAATATCTTAGCTTTCCATAAATCCTTAGGTGTCTGCTATGAGCCTGTCAGATTCGATCATCCTTGTTTGATCGCCCGAATTTCATATAAAAGATTCTTACTTTTCGGTATCTGACTCTGATCTTGTCAGCCATGATCTTTCGATCAAGTTTACGTTTAGACACTTACCTTCGCAGATTCGTCAGTATTTTCTACATTCTCACCTTAGATTTTTTATAGCATCCCGGCATATCAGTTTTCATATGAAGATTCACTTAGAAAACCTTCTGCCGACTTTACCTGGCTTCATACATGTTCACACTGTCATGATCCTATGCATGCAGGAGTTTAGATCATTTGCTTCAAGTCAACATGACGACTCTCATTTCAAATGTCAGATATTCAGTTGTAACTATTATAGTCCTTCTGTTTCATGATCTCTCATTTATCAGAAAACGTCTCGCACCTTTTACGTAATAAGTTCCTGCGTCAACTTCTACGACTTTAGAATTTCCATTTGCATCAGTTTTTAAAGTTGCTACTTTGTTTGTACATGCCTTTTCTTTGTAAACTCCGTACTCAGCATTTGCCAAACTATAGCAACTGTTTCCGTTTGTCATTGTAGTATTTGCGGATGTTTTTTTCAGCTTTAAGCTTCCTTTAGACTCGATCGCAACTTTGTAGATTCCAAATCCTGACTGTGTATTGATCTTTTGACTGTTTAATCCAAAGACCACATAACCAGCAGATGTGTCAACGTGAAGGATTCTTAAACGAACCTTTCCATCTTCTTTATCATGAAATTCTCCCATAGGGTTGCTGATATGAGCACACTCTCCAGCGTACATATGTCGGCTGCTATAAGTAGAACCTTTTTTCTCATTGCTGTCATCATTTGTATAGGTTGTTACAAATGATCCTTTCTGATGGAAATTCAACTTCGCTTTGTTTCCATTTTTTGCCGTGACTTGGTATTTATAGTCACTATAATTTGGTAAAGTCATACCAAAAGTAACATTTTCTAAATTCTTTTTAGCCTGAGGATCTTTGATCGAACTGTTATTATATAACTGACTCCATGCATCATTATCTTCAGATGGTACATATAAATATTTAATGCTGTGCTTGATTGATTCTGCACAAGCTTTGGCATTATAGTTTACCTGTGTATCTTTGATATCTGAAAAATAACGGATCGCTGTTTTGTATTCGAAATACTGTCCATCCTGTAATTTAGATGTATCGATCCTATCAAAAATGATCGGGTCACCTGTCTTTTTATCAGTAACAAATTTTAATTTTGAAGCCCCGCTAATGGAAGCGCTCACATCATTTGTTAATAATCTTGCAACAGATTTTAAAGCTCCGATCTTTTTGATCTTTACTTTAACTGATGTTAAACTTGCAGGAGATGCTGCGATCTCTAATACTCCAGTTGTTTTGTCAAAAACAGCAGTATCTTTTGTAAGATCCATTGCATCCTCAGATCCATTTAAGTATACCTCAAAGTCACTTAATTTTAATTTATCTGCGACACGTTTACTTGTAGTGATCGGGATCTTTACTGTAACATCATAAGTATTTGCTTCAACTGCCTGTTTTGTAATGTTTCCGCCATTATCGACAATTGTATCAATACTCATTGTCTGATCCTTAATAGATCCAGCACTCATTACCTGTCCTGTGATCAGAACATTCTTATCTTTTTCAAAATAAGATTTTGGAATGTAAGCTAATCCAGTTGTTTTATCAAATTTGATATCTTTGATCACATCTGGATTTGCATTGTCTGTACCTTTCACAAAAGCTGCATCATACAGTTTTCCGGTATGATTGATCTTTGATGCTGCTAAATTCACAACATAATAATCTGCATTATCATTTGCCTGATAAACAGGGATAATGCTTGTATATTGGGAAAGGAATGCATCAGAGTGCTTTGTCCATAACTCATCAATAGTACAATTACTTGGAATCTTTGATTCCTCTGCAAGTAATTGTTTCAAACGGATCGTATATCCTGTCTGTTCCAGATCATTTTTAATGTTGGCTACTGACTTACTAGATTTAATAGAAGTCATTTTTTTATTGATGTTTTTTGACACATAAGACTCTGTATCATCATATTTCAGCTTCTTTGCTGTAATTTTGACATCATTGTCTAATTTTGCATCTGCTGCAAAGGTTGTCACCATATTTGCAGAGACAACTCCACCAAAAGATGTAGCGATCGCTAATGTAGAAGCTACAGCTTTTTTAAAATAACGCATGATTTTATTCTTTGTCATCATTTTTCTCCTTTACTTAAAATCTTGTTTTTTATATTTTTAATTTCATGTTCCTTCGCTCTCAGAACATTTTATTTTTTGGTGGTGCTCTTTTTTCTTGATTCATACAGATACCCCCTTTTCAGAAAAATTGTGTAAATATGATATAAAACTTCCCCAGATCAATTCTTTTTATCTGGGAAAATTCATGTTTCGGAGAAAAGAATAACTTTCATGCATTACTTATCCACTTTTACTTTTTTACAAACTTTGTTTTGAATGCGTTATTTAATTTTCAATGAACGAATGAAACGTCTCGTTAACGTCTCACTATAAATATGATATTTTTGAGAAAAAAAATGGACGTGTTGATATATATTGCATTCTCTTGAATTTCCTTTGAAATGCTCACGAAATGCTGCTACTTCCTTATTTTCTTCTCACTTTAAATATGATTTTTCTTCAAAAAAAATTTTTTCACATATAAAAAAATGAAATCGTCAGATTAATTTTCAGAAATCGCATATTTGAATTGAGAAAACAAATCCGGATGCTCCTAAGAAAGGAGAATTCGCGATGAAAGAATTCATAGTAAAAGCAGTCATGGAACTAATCAATATGGCGAACAATGGGATCATCAGCTTTGTTGTTACTGTTGTTGCCACGAGATATATGACAAAAAGTAAAACAGATGTATGCAGGATAAAAGAAAGAGCCAATGCGTCCCAGGCATCGGCTCATGATGATATTTCTGAAAGCCACCATAAATGCTTTTCAGAAATTAAAATAGATATTCATGACAATGTGAATTGCAACTTCCATTTTCATGAATGCACTGATCCTAAAAAAGATCAGTAAAAAAAAACTTAATAACCAGCATCCGGATATTCTCACTTATGAGAATGTTCGGATTTTATTTTGCTTTCATTTTAAATATGAGAGATTTAAAAATAAATATTTTTCACATATAAGATTTTTTAACTCAAAAAAAAAGACTTGGATATTCCAAGCCTTATTCCTGCTGAAATCTCAGATAAATCTGATGTGCTCGATTGATGCAGTGTCGAAATTCATTCATAACAGACTGTATGTTATAAGGTAGAATTTTTTGCATGATCTGTGAATACGCATTCGAAGTACACCATAGTTGGATCATCTTTTGATATTTCTGTGCCGTTTCTAATGATTTATTACGGATCAGAATGCAATATGCCTCATAATCATCATGATACAACTGATTAATGCCAAAATGCTTCTCTTGAGAGCATACAAGGTATTCTGTATCAAGGTCTCCATTTTCTCCATTGATCAAATGCTTTGTAACGCAGGCTCCTTTTGTTTGTTGAAATTCTTTCGCCTGATCATATGTAATGACTTGTTTTGGAAAATAAGCTCTGTTTTTAAATTGAAGCAATCCAATAAATTTTAGATCATTCGAACTTAATCGTTCTTTTCGTTCAATTTCCTGTTCAGAACCATCTCCATCATTGATCTGATACAATTCTTTTCCTCCTGCGATATCGCCAGCGATACAGATCGCATCGTATTTTGAACATCCTTCAATTTCTTCGATCATCCTGATGGCACCCACTGTCTCTTCGCAGGCAAAACAATGATACCCATATTCCGTTAAAATACAGTTGTTGGCTCTTGTATCTTCCTTTCCAAGACGTTCAAAATGTCCTGGGCAATGGATAAAATCATAGGCGCCTCTGTGAACGATATCTAAACCAAAGTATTCTGCGACTTCTCTTCCTGTTACATTATCTAAGATTTCTTCGATATCATAGAGTGGTCTCTTATTATATCTCATATTATTTCTCCTTTCATCTCTCATTCATACCTTAAATATGAAAGATAAGAGAAAAAATAAAAGGCAGGAGAACCTGCCTCAATTTTGATCATATTTTCTGTTGCATTATAAGAGATCGAGCATTTCCATAGCTGCATCGCTCATATCTTCTTCTAAGAAAGAGATATCGTCTTCTTGATTTCTTTCCTTTACGGAATAATCATTCTTTAGTCGCATACGCAACTGTTTGATTCCTCTTTCTTTAGACTTTCTGATTTCATCAGTTTTTAATCCTGTTTCTCTTGCAATCTCTCTCTGTGATTTCTGTTCACAAAAATGCATTTTTAGAACGACACGCTCCACTTCAGGTAAAGAGTTAATCTTATCAGCTAACGCCTTGCGTTTTTCTGACTCCAGAATAATTTCTTCAGGGGATTTTTCTTCCATTTGATTTGAAAAGAAATCATTATCTGTTGATTCGATATGATTTAGAGTCTTTCCATCGATCTTACGTGTTGCTTTGATCGTTTCAATGTTCATTCCAAGCTCGATTGCAATATCTGCATCTGTTGCTTCCTTATGATTTTTTTCATACTTACGTTCGACCTGACGGATCAACTGATTATTTTTCTGATAATGTGCAGTTGATTCATTTACAAATCTTGTAATATATTCTGTCATATTGTGCACAATATAAAAACGGAAAAAGGTTGTTGGTTTTGCTCTTTTCACATCATAAGTTTCTAACCCTTCCAAAACAGCCATATATCCCTCTTGAAGCAGGTCCTCAAAATAATTTGTTACATATGTGGGAAATTGTTTTTTCATCAAACTTTTGATATAATTTTCCATCGCTTGTAATGCAAGATATTTTGCCATTTCCTGATTTCCATGGTGATACATCTCCATGATCTTCTCAAATTTCACCTGTTCTTCTTTCTGCTGTTTTTTTGACTGCTGCTTGCTCATTTTAGTTCCCCTTTCTTTTCAAATTGATTCCTTAACTCTTTGGTATAAGATAGCATCCAGGCAATCTCATGAACTGAAAAACTATGTCCAGTACATTTCAAAAAATAATTGATCATTTTTATATCGCTGATCTCTTTTTGTTTATAGTATTGCCAGATGATCTGATGGAGCATTTCCATCTCTTTGGTTGTGATCAATTTAAGTCCCTCCAATCGTCATATGTTACTAATTTAAATATGATAGATTTTAAAAACTCTAACTGATCGTTGTTACATCTGCATAGAATTCATGATTCTGCCATGCACCTGTGATACGATATCTTGCTTCTTCATAAGATAGCTGTACTTCCCCCTCATTATACTGATCATTATCTGTAAGCGCGCTTCTCTGTAAATTTGTTTCTGTCACAACCAATAATTTTGTGAATTGGTTTAGATAATTCTTTTGCATGATCGGGATAATGTATAGTTTTAAACCATCTTTGATCATAACCTGATAATGACTTTGGTAATATTCTCTGTTATACTCCTCTGGATGATAAGAATTAACTTTTTCATCTTCTTTATCAACTCTTATAGAGCGATCTTCCATACTTCCTAGATAAATCTTAGAACGGAAAAATCCATTTTCCCATAAACCACGACAAGTAAAATTGATCTTGTTGATTTCATCTACAAATTGGACAGTTTTTCGTTCTTCCAAAGTTGAACACAATGTTTCTTTTGATCCATCAGGTTTTTCAATCAATACAACGATTTCAGTTCCATGAGATTCATACTCAATTGATAATGGAGCAATGATGATCCGATATAATCCTGGAAGCTGCTTATCATTTTTTATGACATGAAATTCATGGACATTATAAAATGCTGAATATGGTTGCATATCATTTTCTGAACTTACTGCGATCGTATCTTTATTTGCACTTCGAACATTTGTTCGGAGTGTATTTATATTATCTCTTTTTGCTTCTTTTTTCAAGTCTTTTTTTACATTTTTTTTATTTTCTTCTTCTTTTTTGTTTTTTTGCTGCTTTTCTTGAGTATAAGAATCTATTCTTTTTGACATTTGTTTTGATATATTTTTATCTCCATTTAATTTCTGAAAATCTTCCAAATGTTGATTACATAACAGCATGTGTTTCATGCAAAACTGACCATTTTCTTCGTCATATGTCACAAATTGAACGTTTGTCATGTCATCTTCATTCAATGAAATAAATTGGCATCCTTTCATATCACATTGATACACTGGACGCATAACCTTTGCCATGATTTTCTCCTTTCTTATTGAAAAAAATTATCGTTCGTCCTGAACTTCTTCCCAGATAAAATTATCTTCTTCTCTTTCATTTGGACCGCAACATTCTGAATGATCAAAATATTCCTGCGGCATCTGGTCTTCTTCAAATTGTCTTTGTTGTTCCATCATAAAGTCTTGTTGTGCAGCATCCATTTCTTCTTGTGTAAAAGAAGGCTGATCGTAATAGGTATCAACGTTTTGATCATTTTCAACAACATCATATCCAAGGAAAGATAGACCTTCTTCGTAAACGCCTTCATAAATATCTTTCACAATATTTTGATCCATTAAATTTTCTAATCCGCCAGAGTATAATTGTCTTCCATTACAATGAACAGAGATTTCATCCTGTCGGGACCCCTGTTGGATCACAATCTCATTTCCCCAGAAATTTAATGATGATCTTTCATTTCCAACAACAATATCGTATTTCGCTTCATCGAGCAAACACTGTGAAAAATCCTTCAAATCAGGCAGTAAAGCAATATTTTCCTGAATGCAAACTCGTTGTAAAGCTTTTGAAACTTCTTCGTCTGGCATTTCATTCTCAAGGATACATCCATATTCATCGATCATAATGTGTTTTTCCTGTTCTCCTTCTCCTATGTTGATCTGAAGCAATGATTCTTTTCCATGCATATCCAAGCTCTTTGGAGGAAGAATATAGGAAGTCGTAATAGGCAATCCTGTTTCTTTACAAAGTTCCACTCTTAATTTATCTAAAAAATTAATATCTTGTTGTTTCATAATATTCTGAAATGAAGTGTTCATCTCAACAATATCATTTAAGCAAACTTGCTCTTTTTCATTGAGGATATCATACCCAATCTCTTCTAATTCTGCATGATACATAGCTTCTATCATATTGGATAAAGCATGTTGATTCATATCAATCAGCTTCTGATCACTTATTATAAAAACATTTACATTGTCAGCTTCAAATCTCGGCAGATCCAATTGTCCTGAAAAGACTTCTTTATTGTCTAACATAACTCTTGTTTTCCCATTTTCAGAATTAATTTTATATGAATGGTTCCAGACGCTCAAATAGCATTCTCTTCCTTCTATCTCAGATTTTTGAATTTCTTTGATCAAAGATTCCATTTGTTTTTCTTGTGTCAAGAACATTGAAATTTCATGGTCTACACAATACTTTTCTATAAATCTTGAAAAACCAAGATCTTTTGATTCTCCATTTTCCGCAATGGAATAAATCTGCTCTTCTTGATCTTTGTCTAAGATCTTAAATTGCATGTATTTTCCCCATGGATCATCACAGTATTCTGCGGACATGACATTCAGATTGTTTTCTTTTAAATGATTTACCAAGTCATTCAATAACTGAACATCTTCGTTCTGAAATAATTCTTGAAAAGAGTTTTTTGAATTCATCAATTGTGATACATTGATTGCTTTCGGCTGCTCTTCTTGCCTTACTTCTTTTACATTTTCTGCTGCTTTTTCTTTGTTCTTTACTTCTTCCCCCTTATCTTTTTCTGCGTTATCAAACATCTTTTTTGCTTCTTCCTGCATGGACAGCTTACGATATTCTTCTTCGAATAAATTCTTTCCAAGTAAAGCTCTTGCAACGAATGTAGAAACTGCTGCAAAGAAAGATTCAACCTTATCTCTGACCCATTCAAGAAGTGTGCGTTGTCTTTGTCGTTCCATTTCTTATTTCCTCCTCATATATTTTTTTTACACTGTAAATATGAGAGATACGATAAAAAACAACAGAAAGCCCCACATATTAAATATGAGATATTTTACAAAAAGTTTTTTTCACATATAAAAAAATCCCTGGAATTTCTTCCAAGGATTCCCTTATTTGTTATAAGTTTTCCAGATTTTTACTGGATAGGTATTTCCATATAGCTCATCGTTTGCTTTAGGTTTATCACATCCAACCCATACAACCGTAGAATATTCATCGGTTACGCCCGCAAACCATGCATCCTTTCCATCATTTGTTGTTCCTGTTTTACCAGCTGCAAATCGTTTGGAGTCCCATTTCATATTTTTTGCTGTACCATTTTGAATAACATTTTCCATAATTGATAACAATTCTTTTGCTGTGGATTTTTTGTAAATTTGTTTTGGCTCTTTTGCAAAATATAAACCAATTCCATCTGCATTTTCCATATGTTCAATGCAAGTTGGGGCAATGAATTTTCCATCATTTAATAAACAGTGATAGGCTGATGCCATTTCAACAGTATTAACCCCCAAAGTCATTCCGCCAAGACTGGATGCAAGAGTTTCGTCTTCTCCTACAATGGAACCAAATTCCATCTTCTTTAAATAATTTAAGCATCGTTTAATTCCTATCTGATTACACAACCAATAAGCAGCTCCATTCGTGGATCGTGTTAACGCATCTTCTAATGAAATAGAACTTCCATAGTCAGCAACATGCTTTGAGATCGTTACATTTTGTAATGTACTACCTGCGTGATATCCAGAATCAATGGCTGGTCCATAAACTAAAATTGGCTTGATCGCTGATCCTGGCTGACGTTTTGATTCAAAGGCTCGATTTAACCCCATCGTTTTCTTTTTATCTGTTTTTCCACCAACGATCGCAACAACTTTCCCTGTTTTATGATCAATACTAGTAGCTGCTGCCTGTAATTTCTTTTCTCCTTTCAACCAATCATCTACAGCCTTTTGTAATTTATTCTGCGCTTCCGGGTCAATACTTGTGTATACTCGATAACCTTCGGTATATAATTTTTCTTTTGCATTTCGGTAAGCAACATTGTATTTTTTCTTATATTTTCTGTATCTCTTTAAGGATCCAAAAGAATATCTAAAATGGAACCCATCTTTTTTCATGATCTGCACGGTTGCACAATAAATCGCATAAGTTGAAGGATCATCATATGTCTGTTCTGTTTTCTGATGATTCAGAACGACTGTTTCTTCTAATGCAGATTTATATTGGCCACTTGTGATCAACTTTGTTTTATACATATCTTTTAAGATCTTTCTCTGTCTTTGTTTCGTATGATCTGGTTCATTTAATGGGTCATAATAGCTTGGATTATTTGGGATTGCACATAAATACGCTGTTTCTGCTAATGATAATTTTTTCGCAGATTTTCCGAAATAATAATCAGATGCAGATTCAATACCGTACTGCTGATGTCCAAAGTAAATATTATTGATATAAAACTCCATGATATTCTGCTTACTATATTTTTGTTCTAATGCAAAAGAATATGCGATCTCTCTGAGTTTACGGTCCATTTTTACTTCTTTTCCAATGAATGTATTTCGAATCACCTGTTGTGTGATTGTACTTGCTCCATGCTTTTCTTTTCCACCAGATGTCATATACTTTATTAAAACTCTTGCAATTCCTTTTACATTCACTCCATGATGTTTCCAGAAAGCTCGATCTTCTACAGCAATAAAAGCATTTTGGACGTTTTGGGGAATATCCTGATAGATCAGATATTTACTATTTGCATTTTCAGAAAGATTCACTAAAACTTTCCCATTTTTATCATAAATGATACTATTTTGATGTTTTTTAAAGTCATTGGCTCCACTATTTGCGATTACATGCTCTGCTTCTTTCATGTAATTCTGATAAAAATAAATTCCACCGGCAGATGCAGCGATCACGCAAAGCAACAAGATTCCAATGAAGATTCTCCTTATAATTTTCAATTAAAAAACTCCTTTCTAAAAACTGACATAAGCCCACATGATGAACAACCCAAAGAATATATAAAAGATGCACCTTCCATAGTCATCTAAAAATTCGCTTATGATCACAATTGTTGAAGCCCACAGAACTGCGACTATTCCATACTTTTTGATCAAGTCATTAATCGTAATGTCTTCTTTCTTTAAAAACTTGTTGTGTCTCATTTTGAACCCTCTTTCTGAGAAAGCTCTTCCATAACTCCTGAATTGGAAACGGAAGAGCTTTTCTGCTTATTTGTATTTCACATTTTTCATAATGATCTTTAGGATATCCTGTTTCATGATATATGCTTTGATCGTTGACTTATCATTGTTTTTTTCAAGATTTTTCACAGATTGATAACCAAAGTTTTCTGCAAGTTTTTTCTCACGTTTTTTGTATTCTTTATCTGTATAGCTGATTCCTTCTTTTTTCGCAATCTTCTGAATTACAATGCGTTCTTTTGCCTGTTTTTTCGCTTGTTTCTTTAATTGAGACTTATATTTAGCTTCTGTCTTGAAATAATTTTTAATAAAAGCAGACCATTTCATTCCCTGATTCTTTGCGCTGCTTCTATAAAACTTATCCAGCTGATCAGTGCATTCTTTCATGATGCTTTTCGGATATTTCCGAACCGTTGTTCCATTCATGACTTTATTCCATGCAGTTTCTTCATAATAAGATTTTGCTTCTTTTTTCTTCTGTGTTTCAATCATATTTTTCACATATTTTTTGTATGCTGCAACATTATCATACATCAGATTCTTTTTAACAAAACTGTCTGTAAGCTTTGGAACTTCATAAACATTTTTTACTGTAATAGACACTTTTACTGTTTTTCCTGCACAATGGTCAGAAGTGTCTTTCTTTCCATAAGTATAATTAAATGTCTTATTTTGACCTGGTTTCATTCCGATCAGCTGCTTATCATATCCTTTTTTGAATTGATCCTTTCCTAAGATTGCCTGTGCAGAAGCCATATGTAGTTCATTTATGATCTTGTTCTTACAGGTTCCAGATCTTGAAAAGATCACAACATCTCCTTTTTTCGCTGCTCTTTTCACTTCTTTTTGATACTGCTGCTGTGTTTGTTGAATGTAACTGTCAATCTCGGTTTTTTTTGCTGTCGTTTTCTCCTTTTTTAAAGTGATATTTTTATAGTCTGCTAACGTTGTCCTTTGAGCAAAAGAGATTCCTCCGAATGCAGCGATCACAGCGCATGCTGCAGCCATAGCAATCTTTGCTTTTTTTGTGATTTTGAATTTCTCCATAATTCTAATTTGCGAATGATTCGCACTCCTTTCTATTTTTTTTTACATTATAAATATGAGATATTTGATCAGAAAAATTTTTCATATATAAAAAAATGAATTTCAAAAATCTCATATTTGAAGAGCAGTCACCGCACTCTCGTGACTTTAGTCATGAGTTAGGTAACGTTTCCTTTTAAAGAAGAAGATTTTTATATATGAAAGATATTTTTTTCAAAAATCTCATATTTAAGGAAAGAGGGAAAATAAGAAAGGAGCTGTTCGATATGCGGATATTTTCAACATACAGTGCTAAAA
>OLSI01001253.1_pt1 | contig 17981 bp, 14 predicted proteins | sample 1672661 | NCBI WGS metagenome assembly OLSI01 (sample SAMEA3136711, study PRJEB25190) | human gut metagenome | biome: human gut; feature: human-associated habitat; material: faeces | place: Austria | collected 2013 | reverse complement strand
CTGCGGATGGCTGCCTCAACTTCAAAGCCCCCGTCGAAACCAGTACAAGCCCTGAAAAGGTACGAAAGACAGATAAAAAATCTTCCGGTATTACTGGTGAACAGACGATGCTTTTGTTTTCATTATTTTTTATTATATGAAAGAACATAATGGTTTGTCAAGTGCCGGAAGATTGTTTTGGGCTGATTTTATTAAAAATAAGAAAAAATCTTGACAGCAACAGTTAGAAGATGTAAACTCATGGTAGCCAAAACGAACTAAAGTTACCAAAAACAAAACACAGTAACATGAAACGAACTGACCGGATCAGGAGGAGCGAAAATGGAAGTACTACAAGAAGAAATATATGATCATACATCAGATTCTGCTCAGGAATCCTTCCGTAATCAGCAGTATCAGAGAAGCAGTATGCAGCGAAGCGTTATTGTGGACAGACTCAGACGTGAGGGATGCAGAATTACAAAACAGAGAAAAATCATACTCGATATCATTCTTCAGGAAGAATGCACATGTTGTAAGGAAATTTATTTTCTTGCATCGAAGAAGGATCCGAATATCGGAATGGCAACAATCTACAGAATGATCAATCTTCTGGAAGAGATTGGGGCTTTGAAAAGAAAGAGTGCTTACCGGCTTTGTGATGAGCAGACAGGAGTACCGATCTGTTGTGTACAACTGGATGATCAGACGAACATCCGCCTTGATAATGAAAAGCTTTGTAAAATTATTGAAAAGGGTATGGAATCCTGCGGTTATCTTCAGTCAAGAAGAGTAAGTAAAGTACTGGTAGAAAACGGCAACTAATCGTTTTCTGCCGAAAAATATACAAAGAAGCGAAAACCTTTAATTTTTGACGATGTTGAGAAAATTTCTCATCTACTTAAGTTAGTCTGGACTTTTGTTTTGAAGAATTTATAATATGTGTAATGCCAGGGCAACGAGGCGGTGAAAACGATAAAAAATTAATGATATAGAGGAGGAACTTACCATGATCAAACTTGATAAGAAACACAGCGGAGTATTTGTAGCAGGAGTATTATTTGGCACAGCAGGAATTAAACTTCTTTCCAGCAAAGATGCAAAAAAAGTTTACACAAACTGCACAGCAGCAGTTCTTCGTGCAAAAGACTGCGTAATGAAGACTGTATCTAAAGTTCAGGAAAACGCAGAAGACATTTACGCAGAAGCACAGCAGATCAATGAAGACCGTGCAGCAGCTGAGGAAGTATTTGAAGATACTGCTGAGGAAGAGTCCTTTAAAGAAACAGAAGAAACTGCAGCAGAAGAGGAATAAATAAAAGACACCTGTGGTCAAGCACTGCAGGTGTTTTTATAACTAAAGGTGATGATAATATGAGATTTAAAATAGAACATGAGATCAGAGGCAGAGTAAGACTTCATATCTGTCAGAAACGAATGACGTGCAGACAGGCAGATCAGCTGGAATATTTCCTGACAAATCTCGAGGGAGTAACAGCTGCAAAGGTCGTAGAACGAAACCAGGATGCTGTGATCAGCTTTTCCGGAAACAGAGAAGAGATTCTAAAAGCGGTACAGGGATTTTCTTATGAAAAGGCAGAGGCACCGGAGAGCTATCTTCAGAATTCCGGCAGAGAAATGAACGGGGAATACTGGGAAAAAATGGTCAACCATGTGGTACTTCATTATGGAAAGAAAATTTTCCTTCCTCTTCCGATCCGTACATTCCTTACCACACTTAAATCCGTAAAATACATCTGGAAGGGTGTCTGTACACTTGCAAAATGCAGAATCGAGGTACCGGTACTGGATGCAACTGCAATTGGTGTATCTATCTTAAGAGGTGATTTCAGTACAGCATCTTCCGTCATGTTCCTGCTTGGATTTGGTGAGATACTGGAAGACTGGACGCATAAGAAATCTGTGGATGATCTTGCGCGAAGTATGTCCCTGAATGTAAGTAAAGTATGGCTGGTTACGGACGACACAGAAGTTCAGGTCGGCACAGATACGATCAAACCGGGTGATCGGGTACGTATACATATGGGAACTGTGATTCCGTTTGACGGTGTTGTTACAGATGGAGAGGCAACGGTCAATGAGGCTTCCCTGACAGGTGAATCCATGCCGGTTGCCAAACATACAGAAAGCTATGTTTATGCAGGAACTGTTCTCGAAGAGGGCGAACTTACCATCCGTGTAAAAGAAACATCCGGATCTACCAAGTTCGAAAAGATCGTGACAATGATCGAAGAAACAGAGAAACTGAAATCTGCGGTAGAAAGTAAGGCAGAGCATCTTGCAGACAGCCTTGTTCCGTATACACTTGCCGGAACTGCACTTACCTATGCACTTACCAGAAATGTGACGAAGGCACTGTCTATTCTGATGGTTGACTTCTCATGTGCACTGAAACTTGCCATGCCGATTTCTGTACTTGCAGCAATCCGCGAGGCAAATGCGCATCATATCACGGTAAAAGGCGGCAAGTTCATGGAAGCAGTGGCAGAGGCTGATACAATCGTATTTGATAAGACGGGTACGCTGACAAAAGCGCAGCCGACAGTTGCAGATATAGTATCTTTTAACGGCGACTCCAAAGAAAATCTGCTGAGACTGGCGGCCTGCATGGAAGAACACTTCCCGCATTCTATGGCGAAAGCGGTTATGGACGCTGCGAAAGAACGTGGCCTGACACATGAAGAAATGCACTCAAAAGTTGAATATATCGTGGCACATGGTATTTCTACAACTGTAAACGGACGAAAAGCAATCATTGGAAGCTATCATTTTGTCTTTGAAGATGAGAAATGCGCGATTCCGGCAGGAAAAGAAGAGATTTTCAAAAACCTTCCGGAAGAATATTCTCATCTGTATCTTGGTATCGAGGGAGAACTGGCAGCGGTAATCTGTATTGAAGATCCGCTCCGCCCGGAGGGACCGGAGGTAATTAAGGCATTAAGAAAAGCCGGATTTACCCAGATCGTTATGATGACCGGCGACAGTGACCGTACTGCAAAAGCAATCGCAGCGAAAGTTGGTGTCGACAAATATTATTCAGAAGTTCTTCCTGAGGATAAGGCAAAATTTGTAGAAGAAGCAAAAGCACAGGGCCGCAAAGTGTTGATGGTAGGGGATGGTATCAATGATTCACCGGCTCTGTCAGCAGCCGATGTCGGTATTGCAATCAGTGACGGGGCAGAACTTGCAAGAGAAATTGCAGATATCACGATTGGTGCGGATGATCTGAGTGTTATGGTAACACTCAAAGAAATCAGTAATGGTCTGATGGACAAGATCCACAAGAATTACAGGCGTATCGTTGGCATCAACGGAAGTCTGATCGTGCTTGGTGTGACCGGAGTGATCCAGCCGACAATGTCTGCATTGCTTCATAATACATCAACGCTTTTGATTGGCATGGATTCCATGAAATCTGTACTTTGATCCGATAATAAACTATAAAAAGTTAATCACAAAAAACTCTTGACAGCACGCGGAAAATATTGTACTATCATACCAGTTAGAAACAACTAACAGATAATAAATTTACGGGTATGGAAACATATCCGTAAATTTAAAACCGATAGTTAGATAAAACTAATTTACAAGGGGATCTGAGGATGTTAGAAGCTGAAATCATAGCACACTGCGCGCCTACGCTGGCAGGAATCAAAACTGCAAACATGTTTACTTACACACCTGGGAACAGGGATGATCTTCAAAAAGAAATTGAAGAGGAAAATGAAAAACTGAATAACAGAGGCGTTTTTGTGGAAGTACTCAGAAGAAGCGAGCATAAAGCACTTGTTTATGTATATCGTAAGAAAAGACTGCAGCAGGATTTAAGCTGTGAGGGTGCATGCACTTTGCTGAAAAACTGTGGTTATGAGTGTCAGGAAGCTGACTGCTGTATCCGAAAGCTACAGGAGCGCTTCTTTGAAAATGAATGTTTTCCTCATGAAGTAGGTTTGTTTCTTGGATATCCGCTGGATGATGTGACAGGTTTTATCGAACAGAAGGGTAAAAATTATAAGTGTTGCGGCATCTGGAAAGTATACGGGGATGAACAGCAGACCCGGATCCTTTTCCGTAAATTGAAGAGATGCTCGGAAATCTACAGACGTTTGTTTGCAGACGGACGCTCGATCCTTCAGTTGACCGTTGCAGCATAAAGAAGAAAGGATAAGGTAAAGTAAGATGAGTAAAGTAGCAGTAGTTTATTGGAGTTCCACGGGAAACACAGAATCTATGGCAAATGCTGTTGCAGAAGGTGCAAAGGCAGCAGGCGCAGAAGTAACTGCTTTTGAAGCTTCCGATTTCTCCGCTGATAAAATGGATGAGTTTGATGCAATCGCATTTGGCTGTCCGGCTATGGGCGATGAAGTTCTTGAGGAAGACGAATTTGAACCAATGTTCAGCTCCTGCGAAGCAAAGCTTTCCGGCAAAAAACTCGGACTTTTCGGTTCCTATGGATGGGGAGACGGAGAATGGATGCATGATTGGGAAGAAAAATGCAAAGAAGACGGTGCAGTTCTTGTATCCGACGGTGTCATTTGCCAGGAAGAACCAGATGACGATGCAGTAGAAAGCTGCAAAGCACTTGGCAAGGCACTTGCATAATCTTATAAAACTGAATATAACGATGCGAGAAGAAGTCGGGAACCGGTGTCAGGTTTCCGACTTTTTGACGAAATGCCTGAAATTTCCGTAATACGTTCACAAAACCTACATAAATCTCTGCTAATATAAAGAAAAAGTAAAACTGTTGATGGAGGTAGGAATAATGGAAGCCCCGAAGATTCTTGTAGTAGATGATGAAAGCCGTATGCGCAAGCTGGTAAAAGATTTCCTTGAGAAGAAAAATTTTCACGTACTGGAAGCCGGTGACGGTGAAGAGGCAATGGACATTTTTTATAAAGAAAAAGATATCGCGCTGTTGATACTTGATGTAATGATGCCGAAGATGGATGGATGGGAGGTGTGCCGTGAAATCCGCAAAAACTCCAAAGTGCCGATCATTATGCTGACAGCCAGAGGAGATGAGCGGGATGAACTTCTCGGATTTGAACTGGGCGTGGATGAATATATTTCAAAGCCGTTCAGTCCGAAAATCCTTGTTGCACGCGTGGAGGCAATCCTTCGAAGAACCGGTCAGGATGCCGGTAATGATGTACTTTCCGCCGGAGGAATTGTAATCGACAAATCTGCACATCAGGCTACCGTAGATGGCAGGCAGATGGAACTGAGTTTCAAAGAATTTGAACTTCTGACATATTTCCTTGAAAATCAGGGAATTGCCCTTTCCAGAGAGAAAATCCTAAATTCTGTGTGGAACTATGATTATTTTGGTGATGCACGTACCATTGACACCCATGTCAAGAAACTGCGAAGCAAAATGGGCGATAAAGGAGAATACATTAAGACTGTCTGGGGAATGGGATACAAATTTGAGGTAGATGCACAATGAAAAAACCACAGAGATCTGGTGTGAAAGAAAAAAAGAAAAAATTTCACCAACTGCGTCTGCAGATCTCGGTCTGGTTTATCGGGCTTTTACTTCTTTCCATGGTCATAACGACTGTGATCAACGGCCTGTTTCTGGAGCATTATTACATCAGCAAAAAAACGGAGGTGCTGCAGGAAGCGGTCGAGAATCTGGAGGATCTTAAAGTCGAAACTGCATCGGACGGAAGCAGCAGTGCAGAAGTTTCAGATGCAATGTTTAAGGGCAGTTCCGAGAATAACCTGACCTGGATCGTGATCACTGCGGACGGACAGACTGTATGTGCGGTAGGAAGTAATGAAGATCTTCTGGAGGCGCGGCTGGTAGGATATGTGTATGATCTTGATAAGAAGAAAGACCATGCAAAAGTGATTCAGCAGAATGATAGTTATGTGATCCAGCAGGTGAGTGACCGCTTTGCCGGCATGGAATACGTGGAAAGCTGGGGCGAGATGGATAACGGCTGTTATTTCCTGATTCGTACACCGCTGGAAAGCATTCGGGAGAGCGTTTCCATATCCAATAAATTCTATTTCTATGTCGGCATTATGATCATTGTCATCAGTGGCCTTGTAATCTGGTTTGTGACGAAGCGCATCACACGTCCGATCAGTGAATTGACGCTTCTTTCTACGAAGATGAGTGATCTGGATTTTGAAGCGAAATATCAGAGTCATTCCGGCAATGAAATCGATGAACTGGGCGAGAATTTTAACCGGATGTCAGAACAGCTTGAAAAGACAATTTCCGAACTGAAATCCGCGAACAATCAGCTTCAGAAAGACATTGAGAACAAAGAACGAATCGATCAGATGAGACAGGAGTTTCTGAATAATGTATCTCATGAGTTAAAGACACCGATCGCGCTGGTACAGGGTTATGCAGAAGGTCTGAAAGAAAATATTTCCGAAGATCTGGAGAGCAGGGAATTTTACTGTGATGTCATTATGGATGAAGCCGGTAAGATGAACAAACTTGTCCGTAATCTTCTCACTTTGAATCAGCTGGAATCCGGAAGGGATGAGATGACGGTAGAGCGCTTTGATATTGTGAGCGTAATCCGTGGTGTCCTGCAGTCGATGGATATCATGATCCAGCAAAAAGAAGCGAAAGTAAGCTTCAATGCTGATAAGCCGGTTTATGTATGGGCAGATGAATTCAAGATTGAAGAAGTTGTAACGAACTATACAAGTAATGCACTGAATCATCTGGATGGAGAAAAAGAAATTGAGATTCGTGTATTTACGGAAGGCGACCATGTGAAAGTTACTGTATTTAATACAGGTAGGCCGATACCGGAAGCAGATGTCCCGAATCTCTGGAACAAGTTCTACAAGGTAGATAAGGCAAGAACGAGAGAGTACGGCGGAAGTGGTATTGGTCTGTCGATTGTCAAGGCAATCATGGAAGGACTCCATCAGCAATACGGTGTCAAAAACTATGACAATGGTGTTGAATTCTGGTTCACATTAGATAAGAAGAATCAGTAAAACCGTACAAAATGGGACAGATGTGAAGAAATAGCTTTGCATCTGTCTTTTTTTGGGGTATACTTGTAAATATTCGATAAAGACAGGGTGTGAGAGACAATGATTGGAATTATTGATTATGATGCAGGCAATATCCGCAGCGTAGAAAAGGCACTTGCGTATCTGGGAGAGGAAACCGTTGTTTCCAGAGATCCACAGGTGCTTTTAAAATCAGATAAGGTGATTCTTCCGGGTGTCGGAAGCTTCGGACAGGCAATGGAGAATCTTCACAGATACAATCTGGTTCCGGTAATTAAAGAAATGGTAAAGAATAACACACCATTTCTTGGAATCTGTCTGGGATTGCAGCTTCTTTTTGAGAGCAGCGAAGAGACTCCGGGAGTAGAGGGACTTGGTATCCTGAAGGGCCGTATATTAAGAATTCCACCGTCGGAGGGACTTAAGATTCCACATATGGGCTGGAATTCTCTTCATCTTCAGAATGATGGCAGACTGTTTCGTGGTATTCCGGAAGACACGTATGTATATTTTGTACATTCTTATTATTTGCAGGCGGAAGATCCGCAGATTGTCAAAGCTGTGACTGATTACAGTACAACGATCCATGCATCTGTAGAGAAAGACAATGTATTTGCCTGCCAGTTCCATCCGGAGAAAAGTAGCAAATACGGACTGAAAATACTGAAAAATTTTGCAAAGCTTGAAAAGGAGGGAATCTGAGATGTTTACAAAAAGAATCATTCCCTGCCTGGATGTCAATAAGGGACGTGTTGTAAAGGGGGTAAATTTCGTGGATCTCAAAGATGCCGGTGATCCGGTTGAGATTGCGAAGGCCTATGATGCAGCCGGTGCAGATGAGCTTGTTTTTCTTGATATTACGGCATCCTGCGAGCAGCGTGAGACAGTAGTTGATATGGTACGCAAAGTTGCTGCCTGTGTATTTATCCCTTTTACAGTAGGTGGCGGCATCCGCACGGTCGATGATTTTAAGATGCTTCTCCGTGAAGGCGCGGACAAGATTTCAGTAAATTCCGCGGCAATCGACCGTCCGGAATTGATTCGTGAGGCGGCTGAGAAATTTGGCAGCCAGTGCGTGGTACTTGCAATTGATGCAAAGAGAAGACCGGACGGAGGCTGGAATATCTACAAACATGGCGGACGTCTGGACACAGGACTGGATGCCATTGAATGGGCCAGGAAAGCTGAAGCACTCGGTGCCGGTGAAATTCTTCTTACCAGCATGGACTGTGACGGAACAAAAGCCGGATATGACATTGAGCTTACACGTGCGATCGCGGATGCAGTCAGTATTCCGGTCATTGCTTCCGGCGGTGCAGGAACGCTTGAACATTTTTATGATGCACTGACAGAGGGTGGCGCGGATGCCGCGCTGGCAGCATCTTTATTCCATTACAAAGAACTGGAGATCCGTCAGGTGAAGGAGTATCTGGCAGGCAGGGGAATCTCCGTAAGAAGATAAGAGGTGAAGGAAAATGGCTCCTTTGTCAGGAGAATGGCTGGAAGCCCTGAAAGGTGAATTCCATCAGCCATATTATGTAAAATTATATAAAACCGTCATGCAGGAATATCAGTCACGAAAGATTTTTCCTCCGGCAGATGATATGTTCAATGCATTTCATTTTACACCGTTAAGTCAGGTAAAGGTTGTGATACTTGGACAGGATCCGTATCACAATGACGGACAGGCACATGGACTTTGTTTTTCTGTAAAAAAGGATGTAGAGATCCCGCCGTCACTGGTGAACATTTATCAGGAACTTCATGATGATCTTGGCTGTTATATCCCGGATAACGGTTATCTGGAAAAATGGGCAAGACAGGGTGTACTGATGCTGAACACGGTACTGACTGTGCGTGCACATCAGGCTAATTCACACAGAGGAATCGGATGGGAGCAGTTTACAGATGCGGCGATCCGTATCCTCAATGAGCAGGACAGACCGATCGTATTTCTTCTGTGGGGACGTCCGGCACAGATGAAAAAATCAATGCTCAATAACCCGAAACATCTGATTCTGGAAGCACCTCATCCGAGCCCGCTTTCTGCATACAGAGGCTTTTTTGGATGCAGACATTTCAGCAAGACAAATGAATTTTTAATTCAGAACGGTCTGGAGCCGATTGACTGGCAGATCGAAAATAAAACACAACAGGAAATCAAGGAGTAAACATGGGTCAGAAGAACAATCTTGTAAAAAATGCATCTTTTCTGATGATTGCGGCGATGATCTCGAAGGTCATCGGTCTTCTCTATAAGAGTCCGCTTTCGTCGATCGTAGGCAATATGGGAATGGGATATATCAGTCTTGCCCAGAATGCCTATATGATTCTTCTGATGATCGCCTCTTTCAGTATTCCGCAGGCGGTGTCGAAACTGATTTCAGAACGAATAGCTTTAAAAGATTACAAAAATGCACAGAAGATTTTTCACGGTTCCCTGATCTATGCAGCAATCGTAGGAGGAATTGTGGCGCTGGTGTGTCTGTTTGGGGCGAGATTTATTATCCCGAGCAATCAGCCAAATGCGATACTGGCACTTCAGATTTTATCACCGACAATTTTTCTGTCCGGTATCCTCGGAGTGTACAGAGGATATTTTCAGGCATATCGTAATATGATGCCGACTTCGATCTCGCAGATTCTGGAGCAGATCTTTAATGCGGCAGTCAGCCTGATTGCTGCATGGATGTTTATCAGATATTTTGCAGACGGCAGTGACGGAAGCTTGGCTAAATGGGGCGCAGCCGGTTCGACAGTAGGTACGACTGCAGGTGTTGTCATTGCGCTTTTGTTTATGTTGATGGTATATGGTGTTAACCGAAGGGCAATCCGAAGAAGAGTGGACAGAGACCGTGTCCACAAAGAAGAATCTTATGGAGAGATCCTGAGACTGATCATTCTTATCGTTTCCCCGATCATCTTAAGTTCTTTTATTTACAATATTAACGGCTATCTGAATGGTGTTCTGTATTCTGAAATCATGGGTAAACACGGTGTGGATGCAGATACAATCAGTATGTTATATGCAGAATATGCGACATACTTTATGAGCATCATCAATATTCCACTGACACTTTCCAGCGCGGCACCGACTTCCATGATTCCGGAAGTTTCCGCATTGTATGCGACCGGCGATATTGATGAGACAAGAAGAAGAGTAGATCAGACAGTACAGCTTTCTATGTTCATTTCCATTCCATGTGCGGTAGGGCTTGCCGTACTGGCGCAGCCGATTGTGTCGCTTCTTTTTCATGGAACGAACGGTGTGGCAGGACAGCTCCTTATGATGGGTTCTTTTACCATCCTTCTGAATGGCATGTCTAATATTTCAAACGGTGTTCTTCAGGGAATCGGTAAACCGAAGATCCCGATGATAACAGCAGCTGTGGCACTCGTGGTTGACGTGGTTGTAGTAGTAGTGCTTCTGATGTTTACGAATCTTGGTATTTACGCACTGCTGGTAGCGATGATTGTTTATGCAATCGTGGTATGTGTGCTGAATGATTTCTTTATGAAAAAATATCTGGATTATAAGAATCCGTGGAAAGCAGCATATGTAAGTCCGATCGTTGCATCTGCCGTGATGGGTGTTGTGGCAGCAGGTGTGTATTATGGACTGCATGTACTGCTTCCATCCAATATCATCTGTCTCGGTGTGGCAATCATTCTGGCAGCTATGGCATATTTTCTGGTATACATTCTCGTGGACAAAACAGCATCCGAGAGACTTTCCAGAATGCCGGGTGGTGCCTATCTCGTCAGAATTGCCCAGAAGATCAGACGATAGGTGGAAGATGACCTGATAATAAGAAAAATATGGAATATCTGCTGAACAGAGGGCAGATATTCTTTTTATTTGTAAAGTTTGATAATCAAACAAAGTTATGCCGTGGGATGTGAGACAAATTGTGAAAGTTGGTCATTGTCATTTGTAAAACTTTGTCGTATAATGTTACGGAATTGGATTTTGAAAAATACTTTTAATAAGAAGAAACACGTTATATTCATATCTGAAGATACAGATTTATGACGAGGAGGGCGATTTATTGAATACATACACATTGGGAATTGACATCGGATCTACGACAGTAAAGATCGCGATTCTTGATGAAAATGAAAAGCTGTTATTTGCAGATTACGAACGACATTTTGCAAATATTCAGGAGACACTGGCAGATCTTCTGGAAAAAGCACATGCACAGCTGGGAGAGATGACACTCAGTCCGGTAATCACTGGCTCCGGCGGACTGACGCTGGCAAATCATCTGGAAATCCCATTTGTGCAGGAGGTAATCGCTGTATCTACATCCTTACAGAAGATTGCACCGCAGACAGACGTTGCAATCGAGCTTGGTGGTGAGGATGCAAAGATCATTTATTTTGAAGGCGGAAATATTGAGCAGCGAATGAATGGTATCTGTGCCGGTGGTACAGGTTCCTTTATTGACCAGATGGCATCACTTCTGCAGACAGATGCTACCGGTCTGAACGAATATGCAAAGAATTACAAGGCACTTTATCCGATCGCTGCACGATGCGGTGTATTTGCGAAGACGGATATCCAGCCGCTGATCAATGAAGGTGCGACGAAAGAAGACCTTTCTGCATCTATTTTCCAAGCAGTTGTCAATCAGACGATTTCCGGTCTTGCCTGTGGTAAGCCAATCCGTGGACATGTGGCATTTCTGGGCGGTCCGCTGCATTTCCTTTCTGAGTTAAAAACTGCGTTTATCCGTACGCTGAAACTGGACGATGAGCATACGATCGTGCCGGAGAATTCTCATCTGTTTGCGGCTATTGGTTCTGCACTGAATGCAAAAGAGGATGTCAAGGTTTCTCTTATTGAACTGAAAGACAGACTGCGCCACTCCATCAAACTTGACTTTGAAGTAGAGCGTATGGAACCTCTGTTTGCGACAGAACAGGATTATGAAGAATTTAATAAGAGACAGTCTTCCTACAAGGTTACGACGGGAGATCTGGCTTCCTATAAAGGAAACTGTTACCTTGGTATTGATGCAGGATCAACGACGACAAAGACTGCACTGGTAGGAGAGGACGGAAGTCTTCTGTATTCTTTCTACAGCAACAACAATGGAAGCCCACTCAAGACTGCAATTCGTTCTATTCAGGAAATTTATACGAAACTCCCGAAAAAAGCGAAGATTGCTTATGCATGTTCTACCGGTTATGGAGAGGCGCTGATCAAGGCAGCACTCCTTCTTGATGAGGGCGAGGTTGAGACTGTTTCTCATTATTATGCCGCTGCATTTTTTGATCCGGAAGTAGACTGTATTCTCGACATCGGTGGTCAGGATATGAAATGTATCAAGATCAAGAACCAGACCGTAGACAGTGTACAGCTTAATGAAGCATGCTCCTCCGGCTGTGGTTCCTTTATCGAGACATTCGCAAAATCCCTGAATTACAGTGTGCAGGATTTTGCAAAGGCAGCTCTTTATGCAAAACATCCGATTGATCTGGGAACACGCTGTACCGTATTTATGAACTCAAAAGTAAAACAGGCACAAAAGGAAGGTGCAGAAGTATCTGATATCTCTGCGGGTCTGGCTTACTCTGTTATCAAAAACGCTCTTTACAAAGTTATCAAAGTTTCCGATGCGACTGAACTTGGCAGACATATCGTTGTACAGGGTGGTACCTTCTACAATGACGCTGTTCTTCGAAGCTTTGAACGTATTGCCAACTGTGAAGCCATCCGTCCGGATATTGCAGGTATTATGGGAGCTTTTGGTGCGGCACTGATTGCAAGAGAGCGTTATGAAGATGGCAAAGAGACCACAATGCTTTCCATTGACAAGATCAATGAACTGAAATATACAACATCTATGGCGAACTGCCGCGGATGTACCAACAACTGCCGTCTGACGATCAACAAATTCACCGGCGGACGTCAGTTTGTCAGCGGAAACCGCTGCGAACGAGGCATCGGTAAAGAAAAGAACAAAGATCACGTTCCGAATCTTTATGAATATAAATACAAACGACTGTTTTCCTACGAACCGCTCAGTGCGGATCAGGCAACCAGAGGTCAGGTAGGTATTCCGCGTGTCCTGAACATGTTCGAAAACTATCCGTTCTGGTATACATTCTTTACAAAACTGAAATACGAGGTTGTACTTTCGCCGACTTCTACCCGTAAGATTTATGAGCTGGGTATTGAGTCTATTCCAAGTGAATCCGAATGTTATCCGGCAAAACTGGCACACGGTCATGTGAGCTGGCTGATCAAAAAAGGTGTGAAATTTATTTTCTATCCCTGTGTACCATATGAGCGTAATGAGTTCCCGGATGCAGTCAATCATTACAACTGTCCGATCGTCACGTCTTATGCGGAGAATATCAAGAACAATGTGGACGAATTGAAAGATCCGAGCATTAAATTTATGAATCCGTTCATGGCATTTACGACGGAAGCAATCCTTACAGACCGTCTTGTCGAAGTGTTTAAAGATATTCCGGCAGAAGAGGTCAAAGCAGCAGCCCATGCTGCCTGGGAAGAACTGGCACAGGCGCGTAAAGATGTTCAGAAAAAGGGCGAAGAGACCATTCAGTATCTGAAAGAGACAGGAAGACGCGGTATTGTACTTGCCGGCCGTCCGTACCATATCGACCCGGAAATTCATCATGGTATTCCGGACCTGATCAACAGCTATGGTATTGCGGTGCTGACAGAAGATTCTGTTTCACACCTCGGGGAAGTAGAGCGCCCGATCCGTGTCAATGACCAGTGGATGTATCACTCCCGTCTGTATGCGGCAGCAAACTATGTCAAAACACAGGATAATCTGGATCTGATCCAGCTGAACTCCTTTGGCTGTGGTCTGGACGCAGTTACTACAGATGAAGTTTATGAGATCCTTGACAGAAGCGGCAAGATCTATACCTGCTTAAAAATCGATGAAGTTAATAATCTCGGCGCGGCACGTATCCGTGTACGTTCCCTTCTGGCTGCGCTCCGTGCAAAAGACGCACAGCACAAAGAACGTGAGATCAGACCGTCCTCTATCGAAAAAGTAGTATTTACCAAACAGATGCGTAAGGATTATACGATCCTCTGCCCGCAGATGTCACCATTTCATTTCGGAATCTTACAGGCGGCATTTAATACCTGCGGTTATCACCTGGAAGTCCTTCCGAATGACAACAAACATGCGGTAGATGTGGGACTGAAATATGTAAACAATGATGCATGTTATCCTTCTCTGATGGTAGTCGGTCAGGTTATGGATGCCCTTCTTTCCGGCAAATATGACTTGAATAAGACGGCTGTCATCATGTCACAGACGGGTGGCGGATGCCGTGCATCCAACTATATTGCGTTTATCCGTCGTGCATTAAAGAAAGCAAATATGGAACAGGTTCCGGTTATTTCCATCAACTTAAGTGGTCTGGAAAGCAATCCGGGATTCAAATTGACACTTCCGCTTATCAAACGTATCTGCTATGGAGCGGTATTTGGCGATATTCTGATGAAATGTGTTTACCGTATGCGTCCATATGAGGTGGAGCCGGGAATTGTCAACCGTAAGCATAAAATCTGGGAACAGAGGGTAATCTCTTTCCTGGAGGGAAACAGTGTCAGCCATGGTCAGTTTAAGAAGATGTGCCGTGAGATGGTACATGAGTTTGATATGATTCCGGTTACCGGAGAGAAGAAGCCAAGAGTTGGTATCGTCGGAGAGATTCTTGTCAAATTTCTTCCGGCAGCAAACAATCATCTGGCAGAACTTCTGGAAGCAGAGGGTGCCGAGGCGGTATGCCCGGATCTGATAGACTTTATCAATTACTGCTTTTATAATCAGAACTTTAAATCCGAGTTCCTTGGATTTAAGAAAAATAAAGCAACAATCGCAAACTGGGGAATCAAAGCTATCGAGTGGCTCAGAGGACCGGCAAATGAAGCTCTTGCACAGAGCCGTCACTTTACACCGTCTGCCAATATTGCAGATCTGGCAAAGATGGCAGAGACGATCGTATCTCCGGGTAACCAGACAGGTGAGGGATGGTTCCTGACAGGTGAGATGATGGAGTTGATTCACGGCGGTGTACCGAACATCGTCTGCATCCAGCCGTTTGCATGCCTTCCGAACCATATCGTAGGAAAGGGAGTTATCAAGGCAATCCGCAGGGAACATCCGGAAGCAAACATCGTTGCGATCGATTATGACCCTGGTGCAAGTGAAGTCAACCAGCTGAACCGAATCAAACTGATGTTGTCGACAGCACAGAAGAATTTAAAAAGAAAAAAGAATTAAAAAGGCAGTAAAATTGAAAAAGACAATAAAGAAAATAGTAGTCGTTGCAATATTATTTCTGGTATTGTCTGCCTGCATCGGGGTTACTGTTCAGGCGGCAACCCGGGTGCTGTATGTCGGCAGAACTTACAGCATCAATGTGAAGGGCGGTTATAAATGGTACAGTACAAATAAAAGAATCGTAAGAGTTAATTCAAAAACCAAAAAGATCACACCGCGAAAAGCAGGGACTACATACATAAAAGGTGTGAAAAAGGTACATAATAAAAAAATTGTCAAAAAAATCAAAGTTATAGTAAAGAAACCTTACCTGAATAAAAAGAAGGCGACTGTAACTGTGGGAAAGAAACTGACACTGAAACTGAGAGGTATGGTAGTTACCCGCTGGACATCGTCCAACAAAAAAATTGCTACAGTATCCTCGTCCGGTGTTGTTAAGACCCGGAAAAGCGGAACAGTAAAAATTACGGCGACCGGGAAAGATAAGAAGAAATACACCTGTGTGCTCAAAGTCAACGTAAAACCGAAACAGATAGTTCCTACGGCAACGCCGACACCGGAGCCGACAAAAGCACCGGAAAATCATACGTCTTATATGATTGCTCATCGTGGAGATACATCAACTGCACCGGAAAATACAATGGCTGCTTTTCAGAGCGCGCTTCTTCGAGGCTATAAAGCAGTAGAAACGGATGTGCAGTTTACGAAGGACAATGTGCCGGTAATATTGCATGATTCCACGATAAACAGAACTTCCAACGGAAGTGGAAGAATTATGGATCTTACGTTCGACGAAGTCAGACAATATGATTTCGGTTCCTGGAAATCTGAAGCATATGCGGATGAAAAGATTCCGAGTTTTCAGGAATTTATCGAATTCTGTAAGGAAAATTCCGTCCATCCTTATATTGAACTGAAAACTACGATTACGCAGAATGATATTGAGAAGATACAGAAGCTTCTGGAAATAGTCAGCGTAGCCGGAATGCAGAAAGATGTTTCCTGGTTTTCATTCAGTTATAACCTGGTAGAAATGGTAAAAGACGTGGATCCGACTGCAGATATAGGGGTCGTACTGCATGGAGGAGATGTGGTGACTGAACAGTTTATAGAGAAGATGAAAAATCTCAAAACAGGATTGAATACATTCTTTTTCAGTCATTATGCAAGAAAGATCACACCAGTTGTTTTGGAAAGATGCAAAGAGGAACAGATCCAACTGGTAGCCCGCAATATTAAAAACATACAGTCGCTGTATGCACTGAATCTGTATTACAGAGCAGCATTTGCAGATGGATTCTAGTATTTCAACAGAAAGAGGAAATATATGGCAAAGTATACATTAATGAAAACGGAGGGGCGTGCGAAGCGTGCGCAGTTTGAGACTGTGCATGGCACGATCCAGACGCCTGTGTTTATGAATGTGGGAACGATCGGTGCGATCAAAGGTGCCGTTTCTACACAGGATCTTTATGAGATCGGAACACAGGTGGAGCTTTCCAATACTTATCATTTGCATGTCCGCCCGGGCGATAAGATCGTCAAACAGCTCGGCGGTCTGCATAAGTTTATGAACTGGGAGAGACCGATACTGACAGATTCCGGCGGGTTCCAGGTGTTTTCACTTGCAAAGCTTCGCAAGATCAAAGAAGAAGGTGTACATTTCCAGTCACATATTGACGGACATAAGATCTTTATGGGACCGGAAGAAAGCATGCAGATCCAGTCTAACCTGGGATCCACAATCGCGATGGCATTCGATGAATGTCCGAGCAGCGTGGCAGACAGAGATTATGTACAGAAATCTGTAGAACGTACGACACGCTGGCTTGCGCGATGCAAAAAAGAAATGGCACGTCTCAACAGTCTGTCGGACACCATCAATAAAGAACAGCTTCTGTTTGGTATCAACCAGGGGGCTGTATACGAAGATATCCGTATTGAACATGCAAAAGAGATTGCAAAGATGGATCTGGACGGATATGCAGTCGGCGGACTTGCAGTTGGCGAGACACATGAAGAAATGTATCGTATTCTTGATGCAGTCGTACCGTATCTTCCACAGGATAAGCCAACCTATCTTATGGGTGTCGGAACCCCGGCAAACATTCTGGAAGGTGTCGATAGAGGTATTGATTTCTTTGACTGCGTATATCCGAGCCGCAATGGCCGCCATGGTCATGTATATACCAACCATGGCAAGATGAATATGTTCAATGCCAAATATGAACTGGATAGCCGTCCGATCGAAGAAGGCTGTGGCTGCCCGGCATGCCGCCATTACAGCAGAGCTTACATCCGTCATCTTCTGAAGGCAAAAGAAATGCTCGGTATGCGCCTCTGTGTACTGCATAATCTGTATTTCTATAACCATATGATGGAAGAAATCCGTGATGCGCTGGATGAGGGAAGATTTGCTGAATATAAGAAAAAGCGCCTGGAAGGATTCGCGGCAGGAGAGCAGAAATAAGCGAAAAGCTTTAAATCGTACAAAAAAATGAAAAACACTTGAAGTTACGGGCTTTTTTGTGTATGATTATATATAGTGTTCCTGAACAGCAGGAATGTAAGTCAGCAGACAGGAGGAATCTGAAATGAACGAAAGTACCGCAAGTATGGGTATGATGATTTTATGGATGGTAGTTATCTTTGGAGTTATGTATTTCCTGATGATCCGTCCTCAGAAGAAAGAGCAGAAGAGACTTC
>OLSI01001252.1_pt1 | contig 17986 bp, 11 predicted proteins | sample 1672661 | NCBI WGS metagenome assembly OLSI01 (sample SAMEA3136711, study PRJEB25190) | human gut metagenome | biome: human gut; feature: human-associated habitat; material: faeces | place: Austria | collected 2013 | reverse complement strand
CCCGAATCTTTTTCGAGTCGACCTCGCCCTTGGAAAGCAAGACAACCGTCTCCACGTGCACCGTTCCTGGAAACATATCCACCAAACAAGCTCTCTTGACCTCATACCCCGCTTCTCTAAATACAAGCAGGTCACGCATAAGGCTGGTTGGTTTACAGCTTACATATACCATTTCATCTACATTGAAATTAATGATTTTTCGTAAAGCTTTTGGATGAATCCCATCTCGCGGAGGGTCAAGTACAAGGATATCTGGTTTCTTAGTTAAGTTATCCACAACTTTAAGAACATCGCCAGCGATAAATTCACAATTATCTAAGTGATTGTCCACTGCGTTTTTCTTAGCGGCTTCAACGGCTTCTTCGACGATTTCGACTCCGACTACTTTGCTGGCTACCGAGGCGAGCATCTGGGCAATGGTTCCGGTTCCGGTGTAGAGGTCATAGATGAGTTTGTCTTTTGTTTCGCCGACGTATTCCCTTACTTTATCGTAGAGGACTTCTGCTCCTAAGGTGTTTGTCTGGAAGAAGGAGAATGGAGAGATTTTGAAACGCATGTTATAAAGGTATTCATAAAAATAATCTTGTCCGTAAAGTGTTTTTGTTTCATCGCTTTGTACTACGTCTGCAAGGTTGTCGTTTAATGTATGCAATATTCCAACAACTTTCCCATCAATTTTCTGGGAGAGAATCATATTGACAAATTCAGATTCGTCCAGTCTGCTCTGTGTTGTAGTGACAAGATTAATTAAAATATCTCCTGTTTTTACAGAACGACGCATTACGAGGTGGCGGAGAAATCCTTCGTGGCGGATTTTGTGGAAGTAGGTTTCTCCTTTTTCTTTAAAGTATTTTAAGATTGCCTGGAGAAGTACATTGAAATCTGGGTCTACGATGCGACAGTCCTCTAATGTTACGATATCATAGAAACTATTTTTTTTATGCATTCCAAGAGCAAGCGGACCATCTTTTTCTTCGTCACCAAATGTGAATTCCATCTTGTTTCGGTAGCCTTCTGTGATCGGGCTTCCATAAATATTTTCGATAGCAAAGGAAAGTCCGCTTTTCTCGATTAATTCTTCTACCTGGCGTTTCTTTAAGTCAAGCTGCTGTTCATAAGAAAGATTCTGATAACGGCAGCCACCACAAATACCGAAATGTTTGCATGCTGCTGGCTGTTCTATCGGGGATGGCTCGATGACTTCAAGAAGTCTTCCTTCGATTTTATCTCGTTTCTTTTTATTAATGGAGAAGCGTACTACCTGACCTTCTAACGCATTTTTTACGATTACTTTCTGCCCCTCAATATCTATAATTCCTTTATTAGGGAATTCGGTTCGGATGACTTTTCCCTCAAAAATATCTCCTTTTTTCATAAAATAATTCCTTTCTATATACACAAAAAATAGAAAGGATGCTGCAATGTGCACCCTTTTCCATTATAATGTACTCTCTGAGTCTTTCTTGCACGAGTACATTTATATTATTTTTTAAATTTTCAGTTCGGTAAATTTGGATTTATAATATCCGTGTCCGTAATGTGCCTCGCCTTCATCGTCGATTTCCATAATGAGAAATGTTGGCATATGGTCTGACTGTCTTGGATAGGAAACGCTTCCCGGATTTAAAACGGTTACATCTTCATCAATTTCGATATATGGTTTGTGGGTATGCCCAAACATAACGATATCAATATGATTCTGAAGTGCATACTGTTTTAATCGCTCTACGCCACGGTACACGCAAAAGGTATGTCCGTGGACAACCAGTACTTTATAATCGCCAATATTGAAAATGTCCTGTGATGGCAGTTCCAAGTTATAGTCATTGTTCCCGGCTACCATATGTACCGGACAATCTACTAAGGAGCGGATATAGTCGTCTCCTCGCTCTACGTCTCCGCAGTGAATGAGCATATCAATATGCCCCACCTGCTCGATAACCCCTGCCACATCGTCATTACGTCCATGCGAATCACTGATTACCAAAATTCTCATTTTCTTTTCACTCATCTATTTATAAAATCTCCTTTATCTGGCGCAATGCCTTTCCACGATGACTGATTTCGTTCTTTTCCTCTGCTGAAAGCTGAGCCGTTGTCTTTCCTTTCTCTGGAAGATAGAAAATAGGGTCGTAACCGAAACCATTTTCTCCAGCTGGTTCCTGTGCGATTCTTCCCTCAATCGTTGCCCGGCGTGTCTCTACTCGTCCATCTGGAAATGCCGCTGCGATCACGCAGACGAAACGAGCACTTCTTACGATATCAGGGACGCCATGCAGTCTGTCTAAAATAATCTGATTTTTAATGCGATAAGATGTATTCTCTCCCATATAGCGGGCTGAATATACTCCTGGCTCTTTATTCAGATAATCTACTTCTAAACCGGAATCATCTGCTAATACGAGACTGCCTGTTGCTTCCATTACAGTTTTTGCCTTGATGATTGCATTTTCTTCAAATGTTGTTCCATCTTCCACGATGTCAACATCTACTCCGGCTTCTTTCATAGAAAGAATCTCGTAATCCAAATCTCCGAGAATTTCCCGGATTTCCTTCATTTTTCCTTCATTTCCTGTGGCAAATATCAGTTTCTTTTTCAAAATGCTGCCTCCCAAAAAACTTGTGCTTTTTATATCACTTCTAACATTTTCGATATCTTCATATTAAATATTTTCTGCTAAGTATTCTCGCATTAAAGTACACTTGAAAAATACTCATACAGATTATTCTTCCGGCTGTACCATTTTCTTTCTTCTCGGTGGTTTTGGGCCTGGAAACATGTAGAAATATGTCTTCATCATTCCGTTATAAATCTTTCGGTTCTTCGCCGCTTTTTTTCCGATGTAACGCTCTGCATCTTCATAAGCAGTGATGACATACTCAGACCAGCCGTCAAGTCCTGCGAAAGCTTTTCCCATATCACGGTAAAGTGCTGGTAAATCTTCTTTTTCCTCTAAACGCTCGCCGTAAGGAGGGTTCGTGATTACAAAGCCGTACTTCTTTGGATGGCTTAAATGATGAACCGGACGCTGCTGGAAATGAATGAGTCCGTCCACGCCTGCTCTTTTCGCATTTTCTCTTGCTGCTTTTACAATCTGCGGATCAATATCATATCCTTGAATATCCATCTCCACGCTCGTATCTACTAAAGATTCTGCCTCCTCAAATCCTCTGGAAAAAAGCTTTGGAGACACGATATTGTCCCAATTCTGCGCTTGGAATTCGCGGTGCATTCCCGGTGCGATATTCGCTCCCATCATTGCCGCTTCAATAGGAAATGTTCCACTTCCACAAAACGGATCAACAAGGATACGGCTCTTATTCCACGGAGTGAGCTTGATAAGTGCAGCCGCCAATGTCTCCTCAATCGGTGCTTTGCTGACCATGCGGCGGTATCCTCTCTTATGAAGGCTCTCACCAGAAGTATCAAGACCAATTGTCACAATATCCTTATAAATAATAACTCGAACCGGATAATCGGCACCATCCTCCTCAAACCAGTTAATATGGTAGTGCTCTTTCATCCGCTCTACCATCGCCTTTTTTACAATGGACTGAATATCGGAAGGGCTGAAAAGCTTACTCTTTACAGAAGTTGCCTTTGTCACCCAGAATCTCGCATCGGATGGAAAATACTCTTCCCACGGAACCTTTTTCACATTCTGGAACAGTTCCTCAAAAGTTACCGCCTTAAACTCTGCCACTTTTAAAAGGATTCTCTGCGTTGTTCTTAAGAAAATGTTTGCTCTTACCAAAGCATCCATATCTCCGGCAAAAGTTACCTTTCCGTCTTCTACCTTCACAATCTCATATCCCAAATCTGCTATCTCTCTTTTACACACTGCCTCAAGTCCAAAGTGACACGGCGCAATAAACTCATATTTGTTGCTCATCTTACCTCCATTCATTGCATCTTTCTTCTGTTTTTATACAAAGACACGTTTCTATATCTAAAGCAATATTTATAATATTACTTCATCTGCCTAACCTCATTTTTCTATATAAATTACTACTTAAAATACCACGATACACATGTACTTCATCCTATTTTTTCATAATCTACATATTTCTCAATAATTATAATTGTACTTAGGAAATGTTGCTATGTCAAGAAGTACGCACCATCGTCCACAAATCGTTCTTCTCCTTTTCTAAGTATCCTTTATAAAACATAATGCCGCCAACCACACTGTATGCGTGAATTCCCACAGAATCAAGCTTCTTCGCCGCCAGCATACTTGTGGAACCTGTATCACAATATAAAAAAACTGGCTGTTCTTTTTCTATATTAAAATCTTTCTCTATTGCCTCTATATCGAACTTTTCATCCATAATTTCTTCAAATGGGAGATTGACTGCCATTGGGAGATGCCCTTTTTTAAATACTTCCTCTGAACGCACATCAACGAGCAGGCCTTCTGAATCGTAGCTTCTTTTTATCGCTTCCGATATCGAAATTAAATCAAACATGATTGAAACCTCTTCCTTCCTTTGTATCAGAATATGTTGGTTTTCCCTAAAAGTGTGGCAAAGAGACGCCCAATGCAAGAGAAAAAAAAGCATATTTGTGACTTTAGTCGCGGCGGTTTGAATGCTCGCTTATGCGCTCGCATCCAAACCTTGCTCCGAGGCCACAAATATGCTTTTTTTCTCTTGCATTGGGCTGTCTTTGGCAGCTCAGGAGATTCAAACTGTAGTCTTTTTGCTTAAACGGAAGGCAGATCGGATGTAGAAAATGGGGCTTTTTAATTTTTTCTTTGGTATGACAAACGCGTGTTTAAACTTTCAGCAATTCCATTCCCAGCCAACCCAGCCAAAGAATAGCTCCCGAGAAAGAAGGCATCCTATATTTGTGGCCTTAGATCAAGGATTGAATGTGAGCGTGGAGGCGAACATTCAACCCGCAGTGATAGAGTCACAAATATAGGATGCCTTCTTTCTTCGGGAGCGTCTGTCTTGCCTGCGGCAAATCCTATTCAGCTACAATCTTAATGAATTTCTTCTTTCCTCTCTTTAAGACTTTTCCTTCGCCTTTAAAGTCATCAAGTGTATAAGCAGCCTTAAAGTCCGTTACCTTTTCGCCATCCAATGTTACACCACCCTGTGTTACATTACGTCTTGCTTCAGAACGTGTTCCTGCTAAACCGGATTTTACAAGAAGTGCAAGGATATCTACTGTGCCATCTCTTAAGTCTTCTTCTGTAACTGCACATGCTGGCATATTTGCTGTGTCTCCGCCGTTGCTGAATAATGCTCTGGCGGCATCCTGTGCTTTCTGTGCTTCTTCTTCGCCGTGAACTAATTTTGTAAGTTCAAACGCAAGAATTTCTTTTGCTTCATTTAATTTGCTACCTTCCCAGCTATCCATTGCATCAATTTCTTCTAACGGAAGGAAGGTCAACATACGGATACACTTCATAACATCTGCATCTGCAACATTTCTCCAGTACTGGTAGAAGTCGAATGGAGATGTCTTATTAGGGTCTAACCATACAGCACCAGACTGTGTTTTACCCATTTTCTTTCCTTCGGAATTTAAAAGAAGGGTAATTGTCATAGCGTAAGCATCGGCATCTGGTCCTAATTTACGGCGGATAAGTTCTGTTCCACCGAGCATGTTGCTCCACTGGTCGTTACCACCAAACTGCATATTACAGCCGTATTTCTGGTATAACTCATAGAAGTCGTAGCTCTGCATGATCATGTAGTTGAACTCTAAGAAAGATAAACCTTTTTCCATTCTCTGTTTGTAGCATTCTGCACGAAGCATGTTATTTACTGAGAAGCATGGGCCTACTTCACGAAGTAATTCTACGTAGTTTAAGTCCAAGAGCCAGTCTGCGTTGTTTACGAGCATAGCTTTTCCATCAGAGAAATCAATAAAACGGCTCATCTGCTTTTTAAAACACTCTACGTTATGGTTGATTGTCTCTTTTGTCATCATCTGACGCATATCTGTACGTCCGGATGGATCACCGATCATGGCAGTACCACCACCGATTAAAGCGATTGGCTTATTTCCTGCCATCTGCAGACGTTTCATCAGGCAAAGTGCCATGAAATGTCCTACATGAAGGCTGTCTGCTGTTGGGTCAAATCCAATATAGAATACAGCCTTTCCGTTATTGACAAGTTCCTTAATTTCTTCTTCATCTGTTACCTGTGCAATCAATCCTCTTGCAACCAGTTCGTCATATACTGTCATAAAATCCTCCTAAATAAAATAAAAAAATCCCGTCCTAATAAAAGGACGAGATATAACTTCGTGGTACCACCTTTTTTCGCAGAGTAAATGCTCTGCCTCAAATGAGCGTCAAACAACGCTTCTGCGGATAACGGCCGCTGCTCCGTCACAGCCTACTAAAAACAAATCTTACCTTTTTCATCACATTCAGCAATTTCTGAAATCTACTCACGCTTAACATGATAAATATCTGTCTCATTCGGTGTGCGACTCAGGAATGTATTCACTTGCTATCTGGCACATGACCTCTCACCAGCCGGTCACTCTCTGGAATGCATGAATAAAAGCTACTTGTTTCCGTCTTCGTCTTTCTCATTTTTGAAATTCACATAAAAATGATGCTCCTATACTGTAAATTCTATATTATTACAAATATAAGTGATACAGAATATCCGTCCTGTGCGGACAAACATCATGTTTCTTATTGTAGTAAAACCTGAAAATTTTGTCAAGTAGGATTTTTGATTTATTCTGTTCCTGCTCGTTTCTATTTTTCGTTTGGATATATCGCATATACCAAAGCTTTATTTGCCATTGTGCCTACTTCGTTATTCAATGTACTCGCGGAATTTTTTTGTGCTTACTTTCTCATTCAGCAAATCAAAATATAACCGCCCGTATTCCTTTTTCTGCTAAAATATAAATGCGTATCCCCCACATTTTTCTGTGGAAACATATAGGAAATAAGTTCTGGCAGCTTAGCCCGTTTTAATCTTTGCTGTTCTCCTGCCCAGTCTCTTGTTGCAGAATCAGTAAAGACTACCTGCCCCTCTTCATCCACACCTAACAGAATCATCGTATGATAGGATCCCGCATATTTTTTATCAAAAAAGTGAACGATTCTTTTTCCTTTTCTACGCATTCGGCTTGTTTCTATAATGACGGGCTTTCCCTTATATAAATGCTCCATCATCTGCTTTTCGGCAGCTTTATCCTCAAAATCTCCTATATATTCGCAAGAAACACCCTCTTCTTGCAAAATAAGAGAAATTCCATAAAGAGAAACCGGCATCTGCCTTGCCATCCCTTTCCCATAATTCTCCGTATATACTTCTTCGGGGAAATGCTTTCTCTCCACCTCAGAAATTGTTCCATTTGGTTTCAAATCTGCATACTTTTCCACAAAAGCCGCCAATGCTGTTGTCAAAGAACAACAGGCACACCCATGCCTGGTCATGTATTCGCTGTAATCACCATAAATTCCCGCTTTCTGTTGAAAAACAGGATATATTCTTTGTGAATCACCGTCAGTAATTACTACATTAAGTGTTTTTTCGTTCAAACCATCTTGGGGAAGAATGGGGAAAAGGAACTTTCTTCCCTCTTTATCACTCACAAAATTTAAATGTATACAATTCATAAAAGTCCTTTCTATTCTGGGTTGCGTAACAAGGGAGATGCCACCAGAAAGAGAAGATACCTTATATTTGTGACTCTATCACTGCGGGGTGAATGTTCGCTTCCCATGCTCACATTCAATCATCACTCTAATGCCACAAATATAAGGTATCTTCTCTCTGGGAGCTGTTTTTTGCTGTAGAAGTAAAATCAGAATTCATGTTGTAGGATTTGGATATCATTTATAAGATTATAGCTTTCCATGAAATGAAATATTAAGGATTGACACGCAAACTATTATTATAATATCACAGCAATTTTACAACAACAAGCCAGAGTTCCTATTTCTTCTGTCCCCATCCTCAATTTTTTTCAACTGATTTGTAGGATTGAAATACACAGAACCCTCATCTCCTGTAATCTACAAAAATGCGCCTTAGAGCAAGTTCAAGTTGCGGATGAGCAGCTTGGACGCAGTGAAACGAAGCATTTTTGTAAATTACAGGAGATGAGGGTTCGTCTGTTTATTTCTCCAACCCTACAAATTAGAACTTAAATACCGCTACCCCATATGCCGGCAATTTATATCTAAAGGAATACTTTCTTCCATCACACTCTTTCTTCGCTGGTTTATATTCTTTTGGTCTTCTCTTACCAGTTCCGCCAAACTTTTTATCATCACTGCTGAGTACAAGTGTGTGCTTTCTTCGGCAAGTTGTTCCGACACGGTAATCTGGACGTTCTACTGGTGTGAAGTTGATGATGAAGAGCATATTGCTCTTTCCGCTTTCGGAATGTCTTACGAAAGAGAATATACTTCTGTCACCGTCATCGGCATTGATCCATTCGAAGCCTTCTGGATAGCAGTCGTATTCGTAGAGACATTTATTATTTTTATAAAGATGAAGTAATTCTTTTACAAATGTCTGCAAATGGCGGTTCGGCTCTTTATCTAAGAGGAACCAGTCAAGTTCTCTCTTTTCACTCCACTCTCTATGCTGTCCAAAATCCTGTCCCATGAAAAGAAGCTTCTTGCCTGGGTGTCCTGTCATGAACGCATAACCTGCCATAAGATTTTTGAATTTATCCTCGTAGCTGCCTGGCATTTTCTCTATCATAGAGCATTTCAGATGAACGACTTCATCGTGAGAAAGGACGAGCATATAGTTTTCGGAGTATGCATAAACCATTGCGAAGTTCATCTTTGTATGGTTATATTTTCTAAAGTAAGGATCAAGCTTCATGTACTCTAAGAAATCGTGCATCCAGCCCATGTTCCACTTAAGGCTGAAGTCCAATCCGCCGTATTCTGCCTTATCCGTTACTTTTGGCCATGCGGTAGATTCTTCTGCGATCATAACGATTCCTGGATTTCTCTTCTTTACGATTGTATTCAGGTGCTTGAAGAATTCAATTGCCTCAAGGTTCTCGTTACCGCCGTAAATGTTTGGAACCCACTGTCCGTCTTCACGTCCGTAGTCAAGATATAACATAGAAGCAACCGCATCTACACGAAGTCCGTCTACATGATAATGTTCAACCCAGAACAATGCATTCGCCAGAAGGAAGTTAGAAACTTCCGGTTTTTCATAATTGAAAACCTTCGTTCCCCAATCAGGATGCTCACCTTTTCTCGGATCTGGATATTCGAATGTCGGTGTTCCGTCAAAATCTGCCAGACCATGTGCATCTTTCGGGAAATGCGCCGGTACCCAGTCAAGAATAACACCGATATTATTCTTATGAAGATAATTTACCATATATGCAAAATCTTCCGGTGTTCCATAGCGTGAAGTGGGTGCATAATATCCGGTTACCTGATATCCCCAGGAACCGTCAAACGGATGCTCTGCGATTCCCATCAACTCAACATGAGTATATCCCATCTCTTTTACATACTTTGTAATTGCTTCTGCAAACTCACGATATGTATAGAATCCTTCATCTTCTCTTCCAGGATGTCTCATCCAGGAACCCATATGTACTTCATAAATAGACACTGGTTCTTCTTTGTTATCCCACTTCTCACGAGCTGTCATCCACTTACTGTCTGACCAGTTCAGATTAGAAATGTCTGTAATTCTGGATGCTGTTCCCGGTCGGAGCTCTGCATAATTAGCAAATGGATCTGCTTTATATATCTTCTCACCCGCCTGTGTCTCTATACAGAACTTATACAAATCCCCTTTCTTCGCCTCCGGAACGAAGCATGTGTATATTCCGAGAGGCTCTCCTCTCTTCATCTTATCTTTCGTCTCATCCCAGTCATTAAACTCTCCGATTACAGAAACGTTTACTGCATGAGGAGCCCATACCGCAAAATATACTCCTCTTTTTCCGTTCTTTGTCACCTCATGGGCACCCATCTTTTTATAAATCTCATAATGATTTCCCTGCCCAAAAAGATAATGGTCAAGTTCTCCGATCTCATAAGGCTGCACTTTCGTCTTCGTGCTGTTTTTCTTAACCATAAAGCCACCTCACTGCTCAAATATATTCCTGATTGTAATGATTTAAAAACCATACAATTTCTTATAGATCAAGGCACATTACCGAATCTTTCAATTGGTAACAAAGTTTCATTCTCCCCTTGAACACTATAGTTTTATTATACTTGATACTGTATAAAAAAGAAAGAGAAAATGTATTATTGCACAAAAATAGACAGTCGTTTTACTGACTGTCTATTAATTCTTAACAAATATATGTCATTAAATGTTGAAATCTTTCTCTGAAAGCAGAATTCTGTCGGAAGAATCTGTATTCTTTCCAAATACTCTCTTCACAAGCTTCTTTGCGGAAGCTTTCTGTGAATGAGCGATCGCATCATCCATCACTTCTTTCACTTCTGCTACTGTTACTGCATGATCTTCTCTCTGTAAAGAATCAATCTTACTGTACAGTGCAAGAATTCCCATCTCATCGATTCTGTAACCATTCTCCTGAGCATAAGTCTGTCCAAATGTTACAAGCTCATCATTAATAAAGATCGGCACTTCAAGTCTGGAAGTAAATTTTCTTCTGAATTCTCTGTTGGAAGAAAGAAGTCTGTCCAGTGGTTTTCTCTGCTCTTCAAGAACTACCAAAAGTTCTCCTGTATCCTGCTCCATTGCTTTGTTCAGCTTGGCGAGTGTTTTTTCGTTCATCTGTCCGGCTTTTTCAATGATCAGTGCACCGCCGTACAATTTACGGAAAATGTCTCCGATTCTCTTCTTATTCAGTGACTCACCTGTCACAATTGCAACCTTACCCTGACGGATATCACGCTGCTTCTGAATTGCCTTTACAACATCAACAGCAAGAACTGTCTTTCCATTTCCTTTATTTCCAATAATCAGAAGGTTTCCTGTTCTGGAAGTTCCTTTGCGGTTTGTACAGTTCTTATCCTGCTCAAGTACATCTACCAGCTGCTCACTCATACCACGTACAGGTACGAAATAAGAGAAGAGTTTCTTCTGTTCATCTGTAAGTCCTGCTCTTGTACCAATTCCGCTCTGTGTTTCAAGATCATAACGACCATGCACGATAAATCCTGTATCAGACATTGCATCTGCAATCTCATCTAACGGTAATGGTGATGTCTTACCTGTTGCGATCAATTTTGCAGTCTCTTTACGGCTCAATGGTGTCGTCGCAGACATGATATCAATTCCGTCATCTTCATCCGGAATCTCTCTGTCATCCGGTTCCTCACTATGCGCTGGATTCACGCTGAATTCATCTTCAAAATTTGGCACTTCTTCATAAGAATTCAGACCAAGAAGATCATCATCTGAAATCTTATCTTCTGCTGTGAAAAGATCTCTTGGATTAATTACTTCATCATCCTCATCGTCTTCTTCATAACCATAGGCATCCAGATCATCATATCCTTCTTCCTCACCGAACAGATCATCATCAGACTCTTCATAATCATCCAACAAATCGTCTTCAGACTCTTCATAATCATCTAAAATATCGTCTTCGTCAAACTCTTCTGCATCATCCCAGTCATACGCATCATAATCTTCGTACTCATCCTCACCGAGTCTGAGATCATCCGCAAGCTCTCCCATATTTTCATGTGGTTCTTCTTCTACCTCAAGAACTTCTTCTGAACTTACTGTTGCATCTACTTCTTCCTCTTCCGGAATAACACCTTCAATCTCATCAATCAGTTTCTGTATCTCTGGTGATAAAATTGGTTCTTCATTACTTTTATTGTCCATAGTCTCTCTTACTGCTGCTCCTTCTGAATCATCTTCATCATTGACAACTTCAGTTTCTGAGATCAGTTCCTCCACCTCAGACAAATCTTCTGATTCATCTGTCAGATCTTCTGACTCAGCTGCATCTATTTCAAAAATTTCTTCCTCTTCTGGTTCTGCTTCCCCTGCTTCAAGGATTTCTTCCTCTTCCGGTTCTGCTTCTTCTACTTCAAGGATTTCTTCCTCTTCCGGTTCTGCTTCTTCTGCTTCAAGGATTTCTTCCTCTCCCGGTTCTGCTTCTTCTACTTCAAGGACTTCTTCCTCTCCCGGTTCTGCTTCTTCTACTTCAAGGACTTCTTCCTCTTCCGGTTCTGCCTCTTTTACTTCAAGAACTTCTTCCGGTTCTGCTTCTCCTGCTTCTATAGTAACTGCATCTTCTGAAGTCTCCTCCACTGCCTGTTCTATAAGTTCTTCTTCTGTCTCCGGTTCCGGTATCAGTTCTTTCATCCCTGATGGAACTACTCGTTCTTTACTGGCTTCCTCAGCTTTCTTCTCTTCTGTCAGTTGATTCACGATCTCAAGATCTTCTACATCCTCAATTGCTGCAATATCCTCTTCCAGATCTGTCATATCCGGTTCGACTTCTTCTCCCGGTTCTGCCTGAACTTCCGGTTTCGGATTGAGTAATTGCTGCAGAGCTTCATCTAACCGCATCGTATCTCCAAGTTTCTTCTTGACTGGTTTTACCGGATTCTTACCGACAATCGGTATGGAAGCAGTATCTTTGCTAAGTGTTCTCTTATCTCCACTTGTCTCTACCGTTGCCGGCTGAACTTCTGACTCATCCTCGGAAGCTTCTATAACTTCTGCTGTTTCTACTCCTGCTTCTTCCGGATTTTCTACTTCGGCATCCGGCTCTTCTGTCGCTTCCAAAGTAACCGCATCCGTGTCAATCACATCGGAAGTACTGTCGTTTTCCATCACCGGCTGTTCTGTCAGACCGATTGATCTTGTATCTCCAAGTGCTTCAGCTCCTTCTGACGCAGAATCTTTTTCCTCGTCTTCTCCTAAATAGGAAGCCAGATCCGGTATTTCTTCTGTCTCTGAAGAAAGCTTCTCATATCTGTGATCGTATTTCTGTTGCTGCGATGGTGACAATGGCTTATACTGCATCTTCAGTTCCATTGCCTTATAAACATACTTACCCTCGCTGAACCAAAGGATCAGATCATCACACTCTTCCAGACATTCTGTCATCATACCTGCTTCGCGATAAAGCTTCGCCAGTTCATAAGCCCACTCTTCAATATATTCTGCCTTCTTAAATTCCTCCAGAGCCTCAATCTGCTGTTCGATCGGCGCTCTCTGCGCTCTTAAGATCTGATATCTAAGGATATGCCTGTTCGGATCTTTCGGTGCAATCTGGATAAATTCGTCATAATAGTCGATTGCTTCATCTATATTCTTTGTCTTAATTGCAAGAGAACATAACTTATAGATCACCTTGCGGCTTCCTTCAGAACGGCGATATGCAAGATTCATCACCTCATAGCTCTTCTGATACTCTTTTGTTTTTTCATAAATATCACTGACATTCATCAGCATCCCTGCGTTACGGACACGCTTCCAGTCAATCAGATCTGCTGCTGCCGCTGCTTTTCTGTATTCTCCATCTTCCATAAGTTCCAGCATCTCTTCTGTCTTTAACTTATATTCATACTTATCCACTGTACTCACCTCTGCTTTTTCTATCAAATTTATAACTGTCTGATACTTTCACAGTTATCTGTTTTCAGTTGTTTATACCCGTAACTGTTAAAGTACTGAACAGTTACCCATAATTGTTCTAAGTGTACCATACTGCCTGTTTCTTGTCAAAATATAACTGTCCTCTGACCGAGACAGTTATTGATAAAATGATGTGTATGAACAAACAAAGGGATGCCGCCCTCCGACAACACCCCTCTTATGTATACGGGAGTCAGTCCCCCTTTTGGTTCTTCTGTCACCCGATTCTCAGTTTAAACTTCTGAATTTCTTTTTCACTGGTCACACGCTCAATCTCTGCGCCCAAACTCTTCAGTTTTCCTTCAAAATTCTCATATCCACGCTGGATATATACGATATCATCCACAATTGTAATACCCTCTGCAGCCAGTCCGGCAATTACCAGTGCCGCGCCTGCACGAAGATCCGGTGCACTGACTCTTGCGCCTGTCAGTTTGTCCACACCATCAATGATGGCTGTATTACCTTCCACTTTTACACAGGCACCCATACGGGTCAGCTCGTCCGCATATTTGAAACGGTTCTCAAAAATGCTTTCCGTAACAATGCTGGTTCCTGATGCCAGAGCCAGTGTTACTGCGATCTGTGGCTGCATATCAGTAGGATATCCCGGATAAGGAAGTGTCTTTACATGTGTGCGGTGAAGTCTCTTTCCTGCACGAACACGTACTGCATCATCAAATTCCTCAACCTCACATCCGATTTCTTCAAGCTTTGCTGTAGTTGCTTCCAGATGTTTCGGGATAACATTCTTAACGGTTACATCACCGCCTGTTGCAGCGGCTGCAAACATAAAGGTTCCTGCTTCGATCTGATCCGGAATAATAGAATATTCGGTACGATGAAGCTTCTCAACACCTTTGATACGGATTACATCAGTACCTGCCCCCTTAATGTTGGCGCCCATACTGTTCAGGAAATTTGCGACATCTACGACATGCGGCTCACGTGCTGCATTCTCGATGATCGTACGTCCGGATGCCATTGCTGCTGCCATCATAATATTGATTGTAGCTCCAACGGACACAACATCAAGGAAAATATGACTTCCATGAAGGTTTTCGGTCTCTGCAACGATTGCTCCATGAAGGATCTTTACTGATGCACCGAGTGCACGGAATCCCTTCAGATGCTGATCGATCGGACGGCTTCCAATGTTACATCCGCCCGGAAGCGGTACTTCCGCATGTTTGTATTTACCAAGTAATGCACCTAACAGATAATAAGATGCACGGATTTTTTTAATATATTCATAATCAACACTGATATCTGCAATTGTAGATCCGTTGATCTTGACTGTAGATCTGTCGATTCTGTCAACCTGAGCCCCTATCCCGGCAATTGCTTCTAACAAAACATTTATGTCTCTTACGTCCGGCAGATTTTCGATAAGGATTGTTTCATCCGTCATAATTGCTGCTGAAAGAATTGCAAGTGCAGCATTTTTGGCGCCACCTATTTCAACTTCGCCCACTAATGGATTGCCGCCTTTGATTACATACTGTTCCATAAAACACCTCTATAATTATTTTCACTCCGTAAGCCGAAGCGAATGCCAGAAATAAATTTCTATCTCACTTTCAGGCGCCTGTCCCGAAAGCTCAATTTCGTATTATAGCATATATTTGCTATTTGTAAATAAAAATTTCTTCTGTACACTTCTGCTCCCCTGCTTGTACAATAGTTACTTTGCTTTCTCTTTTAGTGTTTCCAAAAGAAGCTCCAGACTTGCTTCCAGATCTTTCCCCTCCTGATCTACCACAATATCTGCATATTTTTCATACAGCGGAGTTCTTTCTTCATACAGACTCTCAAGAGTCTGCCCTTCTCGCAGCAAAACGCCGCGCCCCTTCAGATTTCCAAGGCGCTTTGCCAGAGAATTCAAAGATAATTTCAAATAAACAACTGTTCCAACAGACTTCAGATGCTTCATAGCTTCTTCACAGTAGACGACACTTCCACCTGTTGCAATTACAGTATTTTCTGCTTCTATGGAAGCATTTACACGGTTTTCAACATTCTGAAATTCCTCATATCCTTCTTCTTCGATAATCTGCCACAGGCGCCGATGCTCCTGTTTCTGAATAAGAAGATCTGAATCAAGGAACTGATACCCCAACACCTTTGCCAGCACAACACCGATCGTACTTTTTCCAACTCCCGGCATTCCAATCAATGTTATATTATTCATAAAGTGTTTTCTCCCGTTTTATAAATTGCTTAACGTATATTTTATCATAAACACTGTAATTCTGCAATCTCTTTTAAAATCAGGCTTTGCGGCCCTTTGAGAATGCTTTTTGCGACGTTTTTTTCTTCTTTTTGACGCTGTATCCAAACGTTCCCAACTGCTTTCCGGTTCCCATATATTCCCCATGAGAATACACAAGTGGTTTTGCAAGATTCAGATCAAAACGATTATTTTCGTCCATATAGTGTTCGTCTGCATGAACAGCTACTACATCTGCCAGAAACATATGATGGGAACCAAGCTCTTTGATTTCTTTTACTTTGCACTCGATGGATACAGGAGACTCCTGAATCATCGGTGCACTCACGATATCAGCCTTTTCGCGGGTCAGTCCTGTCTCTTTGAATTTGTCTACATCTCTTCCTGAACGGACACCACAGAAATCTGTTGCTTTAGCAAGTTTCTCAGTCGTAAGATTAATGACAAACTCTCCGGTTTCTTTTATCATGTGATAAGAATAACGCTCCGGTCTTACTGAAATATAAACCATCGGAGGATTGGTACATATGGTTCCTGTCCATGCAACCGTTATAATATCATCTTCACCTTTGCCGTCTGTAACACTCACCATAACGGCCGGAAGCGGATACAGCATATTACCCGGTTTCCATGTCTGCTTTGTCATTTTTCGCCCTCCGTCTGTTTATACGTAATCGCTGCCGCTCATCTGTGCGGCTTCCATCAGTGGCGGAATCAGCTGTTTCTTACGTGATACCACACCTTTCAGATAAATCGTGCCGTTTTCCGGCTGCATTTTAAATGCATTTACCGCCATCTCTTCACTTCCCTCACCATAGAAAAGAAGTTCCGTGGACTGTTCTATAATATTCGTGAGCATAAAGTAAACTCTGGATACTCCGTGTCTGCCACATTCGCTGACCATAAACGGAAGCAGTCTTTCTTTGATTTCTTTAAGTTCATCTGCATCCATGGAACTGATCTGTCCCACACCGAAGCAGACATCTCCCTCTGCGATAAATTTCTTGTAATCCTGATAAAAAATTTCCTCAGGAGATTTATCTTTCAGGTTGCTTCCTGCCTTGAACATCTCTCTCGCAAATTCCTCAATGGAAATATCTGCAATCAGTGCAAGTGCTCCTGCCGCCATCTTATCCTGCAGTGTGCAGGTCGGTGAACGGAACATCAGGGTATCAGAAATGATTGCTGCGCAGAGAAGTCCCGCAATTTTGGGTGGAATCTCGAGCTTCTGTTCGCCATACATCTGGTACATGATCGTGCCGGTACAGCCAACCGGCTGGTTGCGGAAACTGATCGGCTGCATCGTCTGCAGTGTTCCAAGTTTATGGTGATCGATGATTTCCATAATCTCAGCCTTATCTATATTATCTACAGCCTGATCTTTTTCATTATGGTCTACGAGAACCACTTTTTTCCTGTGCATGTCAAGGAAATTACGACGTGAGATTGTACCGATACATTTTCCTTTTTTGTCAATGACAGGAAATGCACGATGACGGTGTTTGATCATCACATCCTGAATATCATCTGTAAAATCTTCGGTATTAAATGTTACGAGACTTTCGGTTTTCATAATATATTTCACCGGAATACTCTGATTAATAAGACGCGAGATCGTAAAGGTATCATATGGTGATGAAATGATGATGATATCTTTCTCATGTGCCAGCTTCAGGACCTTTTCGGTCACTTCGATTCCAAGTCCGACGATGATACAGCTTACATTCTGCTCAATTGCCTGCAGATGATCTTCTTCACGGTTTCCCATGATGATCATGTCATTTTCTTCGACATATTCTTTCATTTTATCCGGATTGGCGGTTGCTACCATGATCTTTCCCTGGATAAAATAACCATGTCCGTTACCTTCAACCACTTTTCCTCCGATAGTCTCGGCAATTCTCTGATACTGCGTCCGCGCACGTGAAAGAAGATAACTGTCGGTCGTATCCATGTAAGTTTTGGCAATATCACCGATTGTGATCAGACCTTCCAGAGTACCGTCTTTTTCTCTGATTGGAAGAGAAACGATGCTGTTTTCCTGCATCAAATCCCATGCATTTTTTAAAGACATGCTCTTATTTGCCTCAGGACTTAAACGGATATCCATATCCTTTACCTGTGTACCGATATTGCTTAAATATCCCGGTGGCTGCACACCAAAACGGTTCAGTACGTATTCTGTTTCTTCATTGATCT
>OLSI01001237.1_pt1 | contig 18146 bp, 16 predicted proteins | sample 1672661 | NCBI WGS metagenome assembly OLSI01 (sample SAMEA3136711, study PRJEB25190) | human gut metagenome | biome: human gut; feature: human-associated habitat; material: faeces | place: Austria | collected 2013 | reverse complement strand
CTGCGCTTGCCGCACTGGCAACGGCAATACCACCACCGATACAGGAAAGTCCGGTAACGAGTGCTGCTGCGATGTAGCCCATACCTGTTGCAAGGCCTGCGTCAGCACCTGTTGCAGCCTGTACGGAAGCTCCGCCTGCGAATGTTACGGCGATGGCAACAAGCATGATTCCGAAGAAGAAAAATGCGTTTACGCCAAGAGCTGTTTTGTAGCGGCCACGGCTTTTTTCGCCGAGAAGATAATAACCGAATGGAAGAATGATACTGAGTACAAGTGCAACTGCGATTGTAATCTGTGTAATGACTGTCATGATGATGACCTCCTTAAACTTAAATAGTAATCGTTTTATTATTTATTCCTGGAGCAGAACGGCTCGAATTTACGTCCGCTGCCTTTGTAGAAACGGCTGAACATTTCGTAATATTCCAGACGGAGTACCTGGATACCTACGATCAGGCCCTCCATAGCGCATACGAAAAGGTTTCCGAGGATAATGACGATCCAGTTCGGACTGCCGTTCTCTGCGCCTGCAAGCATAAGCACAACCTCCATCATAGCTGCGTGGCTGACTGCAAAAGCGCCGATACGCACGAAGGAGAGTGTATTGGAAAAGTAGCTCAGGATAACCTCGAACAGTTCGAAGATACCCTGTACGATAAACATGCCCTTTTCTTTTGGCATAACTTCGGCTTTTTTCTCAACCAGGTTGGTAAGCGGTTCCTTGAAGAAGATCAGAAGCAGCGGAACACCGAACATGATGGCAAGAACAGCTCCGCCGGGAACTGCATGACCGGAAACAAAAAGTCCGATGCAAAGTACTGCAGATCCGTAGAATACAAGTCCTGCCACAGCGTTGGTGTCGAACCAGGTTTTTTCAACGTCATGCATCTTAAGGGAATTGATGATGTTGAAAACCATGCACAGGAGGATGATTCCCATGCCAAAGCCGATGGCAACAATAAATACGGTATTCAGTTTTCCGATAAAAGGTATGGTCGTCATACTGTCTACAGGTCTTAGCCACAGAGCAGGTATGACATCTTCAAATCCAAAGATACTGCCGAACATCAGGCCGAAGAAGGTTGAGAAAACACCGGCACAGCTGATGATTCCGGCAAGGTCGATATGTTTCAGCCTGTACAGAAGGAAACCTCCGATAAAAAGCAGAAGTCCCTGTCCTGCATCACCGAACATGGCTCCGAAAATGAAGGAGTAGGTGATGGCAACGAACCAGGTTGGATCCATCTCGCCATAAGCGGGAAGACCGTACATCTTGACATACATTTCGAATGGTTTGAAAAGCTTCGGGTTCTTCAGCTTCGTTGGCGGCTGATGGTTTGGATCATGTTCCGGTGATGTGGTATCCTCGCCGTCTACCAGGCAGAAGATCCGTTCATCTGATGCGATATCAGTCTGAAAAGCCCGTGTGTCAGCTTCTGTCATCCAGCCGCAGAGAATATAGAAATTCTCATGATTTCCGGTACAGGCAGCAGCCTTACGGACATCAAAGTTTCTGGAAAACTGACGTAGTGTATCTCTGGCAGAAACAATATCTCCGGCTCTGTCAGAGAGGAAACGCTGGCGTTTCTGCTTCTGGGCTTCCAGATGCTTCAAGGCATCCTCGTACTGTTTGCTTACGCTGGAAAAAGCCTGCTGGGCTGTACCGGTGTAATTATCCGGTACAAAGATCTTTTCAAAGTGCATGGAAGAGTAGGCCGCATCAATTTTGTGAGCCTCATGCTTCGGTACAAAATAGACTCCCCAGACATACTGGTCATCTTCATCACATTTCAGGAAGATGGTGTTCAGGTTGTCGTAAATGTATTTCTTGAATTTTTCGTAATATTGTTTCTCAATACGTCCGAAATGAAAATGAATGTATTTCAGGTGCAGAATAGAGGAAATATTGTAATCAATATTTCGGAACGGACGTATGATCCGCAGGGATTCTTCCAGGGAGGAACATTTTTCTTCTAATTCAGTTTGTTCCTGCTGGAGTTGCTCCGATTGTCCACGGATCTCCTTCACTGTGGAAAGTGCTTTTTCAATACCAGTGCTTCGGTTGGAAGCAGCAGGAGGACTTTTCAGTTCTTCGTAAATGGTATTGATGGAATTAAGAGCATCTCTATACGGATTGACCTCAATGAAAGGTGTCAGGCTTTCTACTGTGGTCAGTTCAGAGAGTGCGTTTTCCAGATGGATTTCGTACTTGCACAGGTAGGTGTTTACAACCCGGTCAATATCTGCTTTGGGACCGGTGATGCTCAGAAAATTCATTTTTTCAATCACGTTGCTACCTCCTGGTTATTAACCGTTGCGTATATAACGCAGGGATTGTTCTGGATCCACGCCATAGCGCACGCACTCAAGGGCAATGGTCAGACGGTTGACTTCATGTTCTTTATGATATAAATAGGAATAAATGACTGCTACGGAGTAGGGATCCTTGCGTGCTTCCCGTTCCAGCACATTCCTGAGGATGTAGTTATAAAATTCCTCCAGGTTGGCTGCAGTCAGCTGCTCATATTTCTTACCATAGTAGGTTCCGGCAAAAATACGCTGGGCTTCTTCGTATGTGGGAGCTTCCACAAGTGCGGTGATCTCTTCTTTACGAAGTTTGTAGTTCATGGGAATCAGCAATGCATAGATTTCGGCTGGTTCCATGCGAAAACAGCGTTTGGATCGCTGGATGAATTGCAGGTTCAGCATATCAAATTTTTCGCCGTAGGCTTTCGTGATCTGAGCCAGATCATTGCCCTTGAAAAGTTTCTTCCGCATATTCCAGATCTGTGAAAAATATGAAAGATCAAGTGCCATGCCGAAGTCAAAAAGCGTGGCATTTCCCCGTTCGTTGACCTGGGACAGAGGAATGAAGAAATCATTTCCCTTTAGTGCGGCGATAAATTCATCCATATTGGCGCAGGCTGCAAGTCTGTCAATATCCAGTCTGGAATGCAGTCTGAAAAAATCGCGGTAAGGGGAAATATCTACGGGGTCAGTATCTCTGTGGTCGAAGAGATTCGTCATAATCTCTTTCAGGACACGGATCTCATAGCGTTTCGAGTAAAGAGTCAGGAACGTCCGCTGTTCCTGGTTTGCAAAGTGGTAAAGTCTTGAAAAATTCCGGAAGATAGATTTCTTCAGAAGTTTCTCTATCTGCCCTCGATGCAGATCATTCTCATCGAGACCAGACCAGATATTCTGATATTCCGGGGTTCGTTTCAGGTAGGCTGTTATCTGGGGGACATTGGGAAGCTGAACGATTTCTTCCAGCTGCTCATCTGTCACAAGCCTGCTTTGCATGGCACGGATCTTGGTAGAGAGTCCGCTGTATGAGAGGACAGTGCCCATTGAATCACTTCCTTTCCCTTCAGGTTTCGGTAATTCCTGTTATTTTCTGAAACAGCTCTTTGGAAAGAGTCTCGTGGTTGGCTTCGTAGTAGGCATCCAACCGGGATAGCTGGTCTTCTGTCTCTGCACGAAGCTGGGTGATCCGGGCGTCTTTCTCGCGGGCCAGATCTTCACGGATTTTCCGGATTTCGGCACTGGTCTTTGTTTCCAGGGAGGCATCGAAATCTTTGATCTGTTTTTCGGCTTCTTCTGAGAGAGCTTGTTTCTGTCGCGCAGCGTCCTGCATGATAGCATTGGCTGTAGCTTCGATTTCCGAAAGCTTGTTTAGGATTTGTTCCATAGCGCCCTCCTTATTTGTTTATTGTATATAATTGATTTTTATATGATACACCTTTTTTATGGTAAAAACAACTAAAATCTCGTTAATTTTTCTGCAAACTTTTGAGTGAAATGTGGGTAAACAGACATAAGGACGGTTTGCTGTCGTCTTGTTGATGTTTTTTATTTTTTGCTTGCGGCAGGGTGGGGATTGCATGTATAGTTGAGTATTGAGAAGCATTGCAGCAGTTCCGTTAATTCATGGAATGGTACTACAGATGCTTTTGAGGGCTGCGAAAGGTAGTTATTTGATTTATATATTATAGGAAGATTAATTTGGAGGTTATTTATGAGATTACGTAATATTCCCGGGGCGAAGGATGCGATTTTGGAGTGTGATTGGGTGATTGATGAGCCGGAGAGGTTTAAAGGGAAGTGGGAGAGCGTTTTTGGGGAAAAGAGGCCGCTTTTTCTTGAGGTTGGCATGGGGAAAGGCCGCTTTTTGATGGATATGGCGCGGCTGCATCCGGAGAGAAATTTTATAGGTATTGAAATGTATGACAGCGTGCTTCTTCGCGCTTTGCAGAAGCGGGAGGAGCTTGAGGAGCAGGGAGAGAGTTTTTCCAATCTGGTGTTTATCCGGGTGGATGCGAGATTACTGCCGGAGATTTTTGAAAAGGATGAGGTTGACGGAATCTATCTGAATTTCTCTGATCCGTGGCCGAAGGCAAGACATGCCAAAAGGAGACTTACTTCCAGAGAGTTTCTGGCCAGATATGAGCAGGTTTTGAAAAAAGATGGCGTTGTGGAATTTAAGACGGATAACAGGGGACTGTTCGAATTTTCTCTGGAAGAGGTTCGGGAGTCTGACTGGAACCTGGAGGTTTGTACCTTTGATCTCCATCATGATGAGGAACTGGTGAAAGGAAATGTGATGACAGAGTATGAAGAGAAGTTTTCTTCCATGGGCAACCCGATCTGTAAGATGGTAATTAAACAGAAATAGAGAAAGCAAGATGCAGGAGGATATCGGGCTGATCTGTAAACAGATCGGCCTGTTTTCATATAATAAAAAGAAGAAAAAAATTGAGTCAGGAAAAAATTTAAAACTCTGCAGGAGCAGGGGCCTGACCAGCATGAATAAAAGGAGAAGCTAAAGCTTGAAAAAAAGAAAATCCAGCTCATTACGGCGAAGTTTCAATACTGTAAACCGCAGTATCAAAAACCAGGCAGTCCGGATCAGAAATTCGCTTACAGAAATAGAAAAAACACTCAACAAAATTGCATCAAATGAAGATATAAAAAATAAAAAAGATAAAAATAAAAAAAATTAAAAAAAGGTGTTGACTTTCACCGAACCATAACGTATAATACAACATGTCTTGAGGAACGAAACAAACGAAAGACAAACAATTAATAAGCGTCTTTAGCTCAGTTGGTAGAGCACCTGACTCTTAATCAGGGTGTCCAGGGTTCGAACCCCTGAAGGCGCACTGAAAGCACTGTTTTTGCGGACAAAGCGATTGCCGCGGGGACGGTGTTTTTTTGTGCCCTTAAAGCCAGTAAAATCAACTCTTGCCGCTTCACATCCTTCTCTAATCAATCTCTCCAATCGTTCCGACTCCAGTTCCAATACCTGTCCACCCATAATCTCACCAATTCCTTTCTTCACCCGGAAGGATTCCTTGAAAATATAATCTGCAATTCTGTCAATCAATTCAATCAGATCTCGATAGTGTTTCTCTTTTCCCACATCCAGAAGTTCTTTCTCCAGTCTTTCCCCGATAAGTCTATATTCCTCCATCAATTGCTGAAATATGCTATCGTCTTCATCAATTTCTTTAACTCGGAAAACTCCGATATTTATCTTTTGTAAAGTAAAAAATCTCTTCCTCCTTATGCCCTATTTTACATGAAAACATTTTATTTTTCTATCCCAATTTTTCAGAAACCTAGAGCGTGTTTGAAAAATCATTCCAGCAATCTGCACGCCCCACTTTGTGGGAGATTTTGCCGAAAGCCTTTTTCAAACACGCTCTAATGCAAAATATTACTTTAAGCTTGAATCTCTTAAATAAAACCAATATACTCATATTAGAATTTTTCTGTATCGTCCAAGAGGTCGAAGCTGCTTCTGCAAAAATGAACAAACTTCAGGTTATACAAAAAATTAAGGAAGATCAGAAAACAAAGGAGGAGAAGAAATGCTTGAAAAAGGAAAAAAATTTTTAAACATCTGCTTAAGCACGTTCCTGTTGCTGTCAATAATATTCCTGTTCAGTGTACAGAATGTAAAAGCAGAGGAAGAAACGGATACGATCAATCCAGATGAAATCCAGATGTCAGTAGACAGCCTGCTCACAGGCATCAGCTCCAAAGGATTTCATCCAAGCAAAAGAAACTATCTTTCCATTCGTGCTGGAGTATCATTTAACACCGAACAGGACCTTGAGGGCACAGCCATCAATGTACGTCTTAGGATTCTAAACAAATCTGGTAAATATGTTTATGAAAAAACATACAAAAACATTGGCGGAACAAATTTCTGGGGCGATCCGGTCACTTCTTTTGAACATAAAACCATTCGCCTTGACTGGAACGGAAAACCCTCAAAAGGAAATGAAGCTGGGAAAAAGCCCACAGCCTACGCATCAAATGGCACTTACAAAGTTGAGCTTTTCTATTATGTAGAAAAAGACCAGATCTGCATAAAATCTGTCACCAAAACCAAAAGTTTTAAAGTATCTTCCAAAGCCCCATCCGGAAGCAAAGGTCTCGCAGCTTCCACCACAATTCCAGAATACACCGGAGTCGATACTGTAGACTACATGGCAGAAAAAATGATCCAGTCAGCCAAAATAAAGCTCACTATGAGCCAGGATGAAAAAGTTCGACGTATCTACCACTGGATGACTGTAAACTTCAAGCATAAACACGCCGATGAATTTGTAAAAGCCAAAAATTACTACGATCTCACCAGCACCAAAGCCCAGAAGCGGATTAAAAACTACAAGAAAAAGACTCTCCAGAACTACCAAAACGGCAAACTTATTTTCGGTGGCTCCTCCTGGTCATCCTTTATGGCTCCTTATATGCAGAAACGCGGCGGAGTCTGCAGCGACCAGGCCGCAATCTTTGTCATCCTCTGCAACCACGTAGGCGTAGATGCCGGTGTCTGCAACGGCTACTATAAGAATCTGGATGGCACCAGAGCCGGCCACAGTTGGAACTATGCCATCGTAGATGGTAAAAAATATTACTACGATGTAGACGTAGAAATCCAGAACTACAGTAAAGGTCAGGGCGATTACTACTGGTATAAAAAAACCTTAAAACAGGCAAAGAAAAATCATATCTTCCAGTAACGCCAAAATAATATCAAAAACATTATAAAGAAAGCCCTTTGCAGAGGAAATTTTCTCCGCAAAGGGCTTCTTAATATAATTCCATATTTTACCAGAATCTCATTGTAACTTCTCTATAGTTTTTCGGAGCTTCAGACAAAATATGCCCTGTAATGAACAATTTATTTTGTCAGACATTTTATGTTTTTTATCTCTAATTGTAATATTTTCCGCGAATATTCTATAATATTTTGATTTTGTAAAAGTCAATACCTTTTTGCCGATTTCTGTCGAATTTTACATTTTCATAACAATAACCAAAACATTTGTTTCGATTCCCATTATGTAAATCAACTCATCCACATGCTTTTCCATGTGGATAATGTGGATAACTTTGTGCATAACTTGATTTTTCAACATTTTTTCATATTTTTGAAAGTGGAAAACTTTCTACCTATTAATTCACCTATCCACATTTTTTTTAAGTCTTTGTGCAATCTGCTAATTTCAACACTTTTCGACATTTTCCCTTGCAAAATATCGTATTTACAATACCTTACAAAATACACACAAATCAATTTTATTCTCTCACCATTCCCCTTTGTATTGTGGCATGGTTACCGTTCGCAACCTTCACAGTAACAAGCTTCGCAATGCACAAAAATCATGCTTTGCATGATTTCGCGCCGCAATTCTCGGGTTTTCTGCGAACCTTGTTCAAAAAAGCACCTCGCGGAATGTTATCAGCGAATAACAACGTGGCAGACTCCCGTCACTGTACAAAAAGGCCGGGGAAACCTTCCCCGGCTGTAAATGTCAGAACAGGATAACCGGATTTCATATCCGTTTTATCAAATGCTCCGCTCCCTCACTCTTATTCACTAAAGAAGCCGTCCGCTTCAATGTAAGTTCCTACTCCCACAGGCGCCTCATAATCATAGTTGGAAATCTTGATTCCAGACGCAGATGTACTTGCATGGATAATCTGTCCAGTTCCAATGTACAGTGCCACATGGCTGATTCCGCTTCCATAGAAAATCAGATCTCCTGGCTCCAGATCTTCCACGCTTTTTTTCGCTGATTGATTATACTGATCTGCTGCTACTCTGGGCAGTGAATAGCCAAACTGTGCAAACACAGACATTACAAACCCGGAACAGTCTGCTCCGTTTGTCAGACTTGTCCCACCGTAAACATAAGGATTTCCCTCAAACTGCAGCGCAAAATCCACGATTTGCTGACGAAGCTCTTCCTCAGAAAGTACCTCCTCTGCCTCTGCAGTCTCTGTCATCCCAGCTACAAATGCCTCGCCCGCCTTTTCCACAGCAGCCTTAGTCGCTGCAAACGCAGTCTGTGGAAAAATCATCTGAGAACAGACCGTTATACACATTGTCATTCCGCAGATCAGTTTTTTCATTTTATTTTTTAACATTCATACACCTCTCAATTTATATAAAATCGCCCTTCAAAATGTTACATTTATATTAAGCATATGTAACAATTACGCATAATATCACAACAATCTGTTACCGTCAATTTTGCTCCCACAAATAAAAAAATCGCCTTTTCCGTGAAATCCAACAACTTCCCCATGACATCCCCAACTAATTTCGTCATTCCCGTCAGTCTTGTACACAAAATACACATAATCTTAAAGCCATGGAACCAAATATTTCGCATACTACACTGAAATTCTCAATAATATAGTAGAAATCCCCCAGAGCAGAGGGCATCCTATGTCAAACAGACCAAAATTCACCGCCGCTATTCTGGCTTTTTTTCTTATTATCTGCTTCACTTTTTCCTGGCTTTCCAGTCATGTTTTCTCCGAAAATGCCCGCTTCGAAAACTTCGCGGAGTCCATATTTGAAAAAGAGGTTTCCGGCAATGCCCTGAATCTTCATTATTCCCTGGCTTATCCTGAAAAACAGGGCATCCCACGCCCCCGCGCTACCCTTGGCACAATACATCCCAACAATGAAAAAGCCACTGCCCAGTGTCAGGAATATGTAAAAAAGCTGAAAAAATTTTCCCAGTCAAAGCTCAGTACTTCCAATCGCCTGACCCTTGATCTGCTCCTCCTTTACTACCACACCGAAGCCTCTCTGGGCGACAATTATCTTTTGGAAGAGCCGCTCAGCCCAAGCCTCGGGATCCAGGCGCAGCTGCCTGTACTGCTGGCCGAATACTCCTTCTACACCAATCAGGACATCACCGACTACCTGAATCTGCTCTGCAGCACAAAAGAATATTTCCAGAGCATTCTCGCCTTTGAACAGACAAAATCTGATGCCGGTTTTTTTATGTGCGACGAAACCCTGGAACGCATTCAGGACCAATGCCGTGCTTTTATTCAAAACCCGGATTCCAATTATATGCTGGAAATTTTTTCACAGAAACTAAAAGCCTATGGAAAGCTTTCCGAAAAGGACCAGGAACAGCTGAACCTGACCCATAAACAGATTCTGAAGGAAAAGGTTCTCCCCGCATATCAAACGCTGATAGAAGGTCTGGAGCAACTTCAGGGAACAGGCAAAAATACCGGAGGACTGGTCAATTTTTCCGGTGGAAAGGAATATTACCAATATCTTCTAAAAAGCCAGGTGGGAATCTACATACCTGTGGAAAAACTGGAAAAGCGCCTCACCCAGCAGCTTTCCACCGATTCTCAGGAAATTTCAGAACTTTTGAAACAGCATCCACAACTTCTCACATTGCTAAATGAGAAAATGGATTTGCCAGATATGGAGCCCACACGGGTCATGGAGCTTCTGGAAAAATATATTCAGCAGGATTTCCCCTCCACTGCTTCTGTAGATTTCGAAATCCGGTCTGTACATAAATCCATGGAAGAATTTCTCAGCCCGGCGTTTTACCTGACACCGCCAATGGACACAGGAGCGCCAAATGTTATTTACATCAATCATGGACGGCAAATTTCCAATCTGGAGCTTTTTACCACGCTGGCGCACGAAGGCTTCCCCGGTCATCTTTACCAGACCGTTTATTTCGGACGACAAAGTCCATCCCATATCCGGTATCTCATCGATTACAGCGGTTACGTGGAAGGCTGGGCCACTTATGTGGAAAGTTACGCGTATGATTATGCCGCAGATTATCTGTCTGCCGGCACCTTATCCTCACAGGAAGCTTCTGCTTGCACGCGACTTTCCTGGCTGAACCGCAGCGTGAATCTGTGCATTTCCTCCCTACTGGATGTGGGAATCCATTACCACGGCTGGACTCCTGCGCAAGCCGCCCGCTTCCTGAATCTTTTCGGAATCCGTGATGCTGCTGTCACGGCCGAGATTTACCGATATATCACCGAAACACCTGCTAATTATCTGAAATACTATGTGGGATATCTGAATTTTCTGGATCTGAAAGAAGAACAGCAATCCCTCCTTGGCGAAAACTTTGATCTGAAAAGTTTTCATCAGAAGATACTGGAAATCGGCCCTGTGCAGTTTCCGGTTTTACAAAAATACATGAACGAGAAATTATGATTGCCTCTGAAGCTGCAGTATTTTCGCCCGGCTTCTGCCTGCCAGATCCACGCACAATATTACCCGAAAATTCCCGAAATGCTGTAACATTTTTTTAAATATTTATGTAATAACTTCTTTCTTTGAGCACAATAATTTGCTATAATGAACTCACATTGAAAATATGCAGGAGCAATCTGATTTTCTGATCCTGCTGGTCATATTTTCCTACATTAGAGAAGGGCAAAATCATGAAAAAACGAGATAATCTCCCATTAAATTATAAAGAACGACTGAATTCCAGAACCAGCTTTCTGGTATCCGTCGCGGTTCTGGTGGTTCTCTGCCTGGTGTTTAACCAGATGGACTACACCATGATCCGCCAGCCAGCTGCCCAGGCGAAAAAGGCAGCTGACTTACAAAAACAGAAGGAAGAAGAGGCAGCTGCCACCACCCAGGAAGTCACTACAGCCACAGTTCTTGCAGTTGGGGATAACCTGGTTCAGCCAAGTCTTCTTGCATCCGGTCAGTCAGAAACCGGCGCCTGGAATTATGACAGTGTTTATGCTAATCTGAAATCCGATATACAGGCTGCCGACATTGCTATGGTCAATCAGGAAACACCTTTCACCACAGACCACAGCGCAGTCAGCGGTACCGCGCCTTACGCCACTCCTACAGAGGTTGGCGACGCACTTATAAATGCCGGATTTAATGTAATCACATCTGCCACAGCACTGATCGATGACAATGGTTCTTCCATGATCAACGAAACTTTAAATTACTGGGAAACCAGCCATCCGGATGTCACTCTGGTTGGTATTCATAAAAACCAGTCCGGTATAGACGCTCCGAAGATTGTAGAAATTAACGGAATCAAGATTGCGTTCCTTAACTATACCTTCCCGTCATATGGAAGCCAGACTGTAAGCTCCGGCGACAGCACCGATAATTCTGATGGTTCTGCAAACGACTCTGCCAGCTCGGATACTTCCGACAGTTCAACAGGAGATGCAGACAGTTCTGGAAGTACAGATACATCCACTTCCGGAAAAGGCTCTATGATTGACACGTTCAGCACTGCCGATGTTGCAGCCGCCATCAAACAGGCCAAAGCTTCCGCAGACTGTGTGATTTTCTCTGCAAACTGGGGCAAGACCGAAGAACCAATGCCTACCGAATACGAAAAAGAATGGGCCAACTTCCTTATGGAGCAGGGTGTTGACGTTGTGATCGGAACCAATCCGAATGTGCTCCAGCCATATGGCTACCTTACAGATGACTCTGGTCACAACATGCTGATCTACTACTCCCTTGGCAACTTCGTTACCGGTCAGGAAACACTGAAGCAGCTTCTTGGCGGAATGGCAGCCTTTACCATTCAGAAGACTGTAGACGGCGACCAGACCAGCATCCAGATCCAAGATGCCACACTGACACCGCTGGTTATGCATTACAGCTACGATACCCTGGAATATGCACCATATAAGCTGGACGATTATACAGACGCTCTAGCATCTGCACACAGCGTCCGCCAGTCCATCGGAGATGAGTTTTCCCTGGAAAACCTTCAGACAAAATATGATGAAATCATGTCCATGAACGTCACACCATCTACTAAGACGGATCTTCTGGATGTCACATTTGATTCCGACGGAAATATGCTGGATTCCAACGGAAATTACGTGGAGGATAATGATTCCATCACCTCCTCCTGGTACTATCAGACACTTGCCACCCAAAGCAGTTCCAGTTCTGACGGCTCTGGATCAGACAATTCCGGAGCAGACGCATCTGATGACAATTCAGAAGGTTAAATGTCACTGTTCACCGGTAACGTTCCGCGAGGTGTTTGTGTGAACAAAGTTCATACAAAACCCGAAACCTTTGACGCGAAATCATGCGAATGCATGATTTCTATGCATTACGAAGAGCGTTTCTGTGAACAGAGTTAGCAGAACCAAAAATAAATTACGCCCCATACCAGGTTCAATATTACTAATGACAAAATCTGCAGTACTATTATATATAGGCTGCAGATTTTTGTTATTCCGGCATTCCAAACATTTTTTTGTCATCAAATGGCTGGTATACAATTCCTATTTACTGCAAATCAGATAGTATCTATGTCTTATTGTCACGAAAACCAGTCATTTATCACATATAGGTTGTTTTTTCAGACAAAATCAGATAAAATTTATAGTAGAGTAGTAACGATTCCGCACATTCACAGTGATATCCTTCTGGATACACAGAAATCATGTTTTATACGATTTCGCGCCGCATTTCTCGTTTTTTCTGTGAACTTCGTTCACAAAAACACCTCGCGGAATAATGTCTGCTGAATCGTTATGTAGAATAATTAATAAAATCATTCTCGGACAATGACTGTACAAATTAACGAAACCGCTATGTCTGCTCACACAGACAGCGCCAGATATGAACCCCATGGTTTCTGCGCTAGAACCTGCTATTGGAATCAGGTGGCATTCGTTTACATAATTTTTCCAGTCATTGACCGGTCAAAAAGAAAGGAGTTACAATATGGGACTTATTAAAGCAGCACTTGGCGCCGCAGGCGGTACACTTGCAGATCAGTGGAAAGAATTTTTCTACTGTGATGCCATCGACAATGACGTTCTGGCAGTAAAGGGTCAGAAGCGCACATCCAAACGTTCCTCCAATACCAAGGGAAGCGACAACATTATCACCACCGGATCCGGAATCGCAGTCGCAGACGGACAGTGTATGATGATCGTAGAGCAGGGCAAGATCGTTGATATCTGCGCGGAACCAGGCGAATACACCTACGATGCTTCTACCGAGCCAAGTATTTTCTCCGGAAATCTGGGCGACGCCATCATGAACACTTTCCACACCATTGGCAAGCGTTTCACATTCGGCGGTGACACTGGCAAAGACCAGCGTGTTTACTATTTCAATACCAAAGAACTGGTGGACAATAAATTCGGAACTCCGAACCCGATTCCATTCCGTGTTGTAGACCAGAACATCGGACTGGACATTGATGTTTCTGTCCGCTGCAGCGGTGTTTATTCCTACCGCATTGCAGACCCGCTTCTCTTCTATTCCAACGTCTGCGGAAACTTTGAACAGCAGTACGACAGAGAACAGATCGAGGGACAGCTGAAAACAGAATTTATCTCAGCTCTTCAGCCGGCATTTGCCAGCATTTCCCAGCAGGGAATCCGTCCAAGCGCACTTCCGGCTCATGCAATGGAGCTCTGTGATGCCATGAACCAGGCTCTCACCCAGAAATGGAGTCAGCTTCGTGGTCTCGTGATCGTATCTGTTGCCATGAATCCAATCACTCTTCCTGAGGAAGACGCTCAGATGATCAAAGAAGCTCAGCGTATGGCTATCCTCCGCAATCCTGCCATGGCAGCTGCTACTCTTGCAGGAGCACAGGCAGACGCCATGAAGACAGCAGCAGGCAACGCCGGCGGTGCCATGACCGGTTTCATGGGCATGAACATGGCAGGCATGACAGGCGGTTTTAACGCACAGAATCTTTACGCTATGGGACAGCAGCAGGCAGCTCAGGCACAGCAGATGGCCCAGCCACAGCCAAATCCGGCCGTATCCCAGGCTCAGGCAGGCGGTTCTGCTCCGGCAGCTGACCAGTGGAAATGCTCCTGCGGTGCTATGGTTTCCGGTAATTTCTGCCCGGAATGCGGCGCGAAAAAGCCTCAGACACCTGCAGCAAATGCAAGCTGGACCTGTTCCTGCGGCGCTGTAAATACAGGCAAATTCTGCACCAACTGCGGTTCTCCTAAACCGGCTATGAAGCCTCGGTACCGCTGTGACAAGTGCGGCTGGGAACCGGAAGATCCAACCAATCCACCAAAATTCTGTCCGAACTGTGGCGATCCATTTAATGAAAACGATACCCAGTAAAAAAGCAGCATAAAAGGAGATGAACTATGTCCGATTTACTTGAATATAAATGCCCCTGCTGCGGCGGAGCAATCGAATTCAACAGTACGCTCCAGAAGATGAAATGTCCTTACTGCGACACTGAATTTGATATGGAAACCGTCAAAGAATTTAACGAAGCAGCAGCTAACCAGCAATCTGATGAATTGAACTGGGAGAGTGCTTCAGACAACTCCTGGAAGGAAGATGAAGCCAGCGGAATGTCCGTTTACATATGCCAGTCCTGCGGCGGAGAAATCGTTGCCGATGAAAGCACAGGTGCTTCCTCCTGCCCATTCTGCGGCAATCCGGTAGTAATGTCCGGCAAATTTTCCGGTACCCTGCGTCCGGATTTTATCATTCCGTTTAAGCTGGACAAAAAGGCAGCCAAAGAAGGTCTGACCAAACATCTTCACGGCAAGATCCTTTTACCCAAAGTATTTAAAAAGGAAAATCACATTGACGAGATCAAAGGTGTTTATGTGCCTTTCTGGCTTTTTGACACCGACGCTTCTGCAGATATCCGCTATCATGCCACCAAGACCCGTTTCTGGAGTGACAGCGACTATGATTATACGGAAACCAGCCATTACTCTGTTTTCCGTGCTGGAAACATCGGGTTCGACCAGATTCCGGTAGACGGTTCTTCCAAAATTGACAATGATTTAACAGAGTCTCTGGAGCCTTACGTAATTTCCGAGGCTGTGGACTTTGCCACTCCTTACCTGGCAGGATACGTTGCGGACAAATATGATGTATCCGCAGAAGAATCTGCTGAGCGCGCCAACCAGCGTGTAAGAAAAGCCGCTGAGGATGCTTTTCGCGATACGGTCATCGGTTATGACAGCGTTACCCCTGAAGATACCCGTATTCAGTTAAAAGGCGGTAAAACCCACTATGCCCTTTTCCCGGTATGGCTTCTTTCCACCACCTGGAAGGGCAACCACTATCTGTTCGGCATGAACGGACAGACTGGTAAATTTGTAGGAAATCTGCCTGTAGATAAAGGTATTTTCACTAAATGGTTCCTTGGACTTACTGCAGGTTTTTCCGTTGCTGCTTACGCCATTGCATGGCTGATTCACACATTTTGTTAAGGAGGAACATGCCATGAAAAAACAATCATTTGGAATTATTCTGGCGGCAGTGCTGGGAGCAGGAAGCCTTTTCAGTGCAGTTATTCCAGGCACGGATGCGCTTTTTACTACTGCTTTGCCAGGTACGGGAGCTGTTACGGTACAGGCCGAAGCTTCCAACAGCTTTGGCGGATCCGGCAGTGAGGAAGATGACTCTTATCAGGACTTTGCAGCCTCCGAATTTTCCCTTGTCCTGGACGAGGCGGATCTTCTCACAGATGAAGAAGAATCCCAGCTTCTGGATAAGCTGGAAGCCATCACCGGGGAATACAATCTGGAAGTGGCAGTTGCCACAGTAGAGTCGAAAGACGGCAATGAGATGAACTACTTTACAGATCATTTCTTCGATGAGAATGGTTACGGAACCGGCGAAAACCACGACGGAATCCTGTTCATGGTCAGCATTGGCGACCGTGAATGGCACATTACCACCCACGGATATGGTATGACTGCGTTTAACGATGACGGACTTGCTTATCTGAAGGAAAATGTAGAGCCTCTGTTAAAGGATGAAAACTTCTACGGCGCTTTCGATACCTACGCAGATCTGTGTCAGGATCTGTTGGAAATGGCTGCTAACGGGGAGCCTTATACAGAGCCCTTTTCTCCCATATGGATTCTCATTTCCCTGGGAATCGGTCTTGTGCTTGCGTTTCTGTGCACCATGGGCATGAGAGCCCAGCTGAAAAGCGTACGGACACAGGACAGCGCAGTGGATTATGTGCGCCAGGGAAGTATGGCACTGACAAGATCAAACGATATTTTCCTGTATCACACAGTTACCAAAACAGCGAAACCGAAGGATAGTGACAGTTCCTCCGGCGGCTCAGACAGCGATCACGGAGGTACAGGCGGAAGCTTCTAAAAAGATTCCTTCTTGCAGAATTGCACTGCGGCAGGTCGCCTCGAACGACACCTCCCCTTCCGCCGCAGTGCAATCCTGCCCGGTAATAGGAAATTCCAACAACATTTCCTATTACAACATAAAAAAGAACTCGATTCATACATGGCAAATAAATGTACTTAGAGCCTCTTTGAAAAAGACTCCCGCATTTATTTACTTTGAATCGAGTTCTTTTTATATATCAGCTAAACGGACATTTCACCTGCCGGCAGCATCACCATATAGGAAAGCCAGCCGGATCAGTCGTCTTCCATCTCCTCTTTCTTCTTTGCAGTCTCAAACACATAGTCATTTCCCGGAAGAACGGCGTTCAGCAGGATTCCTACAATTGCAGCAAGTGCAAGTCCTGTAAGAGTAATATGTGCGCCTGCGATGGTAAATGTAAGTCCATCGGAAATGCCAAGACCACAAACCAGGATAACCGCTGTAATAACCAGGTTACGAGAACGTGTCAGGTCTACTTTGTTCTCAACTACATTACGGACACCAACAGCAGAGATCATTCCATAAAGAATAAAACTGATACCACCGATGATCGCAGACGGAAGGGAACTGATCACCTCAGCCATCTTCGGGATAAAGCTGAGGATAACTGCATAAATAGCAGCCAGACGGATTACCTTCGGGTCGTAAACACGGCTCAGAGCAAGAACACTGGTGTTCTCTCCGTAAGTTGTATTTGCAGGTCCACCGATCAGTGCTGACAGAGAGGTTGCAAGTCCGTCACCCAGAAGTGTACGGTGAAGCCCCGGGTCTTCGATGAAATTGCGGTCAACCGTTGCGGAAATAGCAGAAATATCGCCAATGTGCTCCATCATGGAAGCAATTGCGATCGGTGCCATTGCAAGGATTGCAGTAATGTTAAATTTGCAGAGGAAGAATTTCGGAACACCTACGATCGGCGCACTTGCTACTCCTGCAAAGCTGAGGATAGCACTTCCATCTGCGTTTGTCATACCCAAGGCATTCATGATCAGGGCAACCACATAAGAAACAACAATACCCATCAGAATCGGAATAATACGGAACATTCCAACGCCCCAGATGTTGAAGAAAATAACAGTTCCAAGTGCGATCAAAGCAAGGATCCAGTTCTGGGATGCGTTGCTGATTGCAGACGGTGCAAGGCTAAGACCAATACAGATAATAATCGGACCAGTTACAACCGGAGGCAGATAACGCATGACGCGCTTTACGCCAATTACCTTAACGATCATTGCAAGTACCAGATACAGAAGTCCTGCTACAAACACACCACCGCATGCATATGGAAGCTTCTCTCCATAAGACATGTTGGCAAAAATTCCGGTGTCAAGCTCTGCAACGGTGGCAAATCCGCCAAGAAATGCAAATGATGATCCTAGGAATGCAGGTACCTTCAGCTTAGTCAGTACATGGAACAGAAGTGTTCCAAATCCGGCACAGAACAGGGTTACCTGAATGGATAAGCCCTCGCCGTGAAAATAGTTGTTTACCAGGATCGGCACCAGAATGGTAGCGCCAAACATGGCGAACATATGCTGGAGCCCCAGAATCAGCATCTGTGGGATTCCCAGCTTTTTGGCATCATAAATGCCCTCAACTCTGAATTTCATAAATATAGTTCCTCCTTTTCCCTTAGAGCGTGTTTGAAAAAGGCTTTCTGCAAGATGTGCGTCACAATTTGTGGGAG
>OLSI01001218.1_pt1 | contig 18396 bp, 17 predicted proteins | sample 1672661 | NCBI WGS metagenome assembly OLSI01 (sample SAMEA3136711, study PRJEB25190) | human gut metagenome | biome: human gut; feature: human-associated habitat; material: faeces | place: Austria | collected 2013 | reverse complement strand
CAACAATAATACTGTCTTCGTACTCGAAAGCAGTAATGTTCATTCCGATCTTCTCGAGTCCCCCGAGTGGAATGATACGCATACTTCCAATATTCTCTTTTTTCAAGTTTACACCTCCACGTAATTACAGACCCCCAGTGTAACAAAGGGTCTATTTCTGTTTCTTTCTACATTCACTGCACTGTCCGTAGAACTTTAATTCGTGGTCTAACACATGAAATCCTGTCTCTTCCTCTATATGCCGCTCCAGTTCATCCAACAGGTCGTCTTTAAAAGGCAGTACTTTTCCACATGTTTTACATATCAGATGGTGATGATGGTGCTTTCCTGTGCCATCCAGCGTCTCCCCGATCTCATAACGCACACATCCATCATCCAGATTAATACGATCCACCAATTGCATTTCCAGTAACAACTGCACTGTTCGGTAAATGGTTGCCAGCCCGATCTCCGGGTAATCTTCTTTTACGAGCTCATAGATATCTTCAGCAGTCATATGTCTGTCCTTATTCTCTGCAAGAACCTGCAGTACAAGCAGTCTCTGATTCGTCACTTTAAGCCCTTTTTCTTTTAACTTTTTCTTAAAACTCTCCTGACTGACTGACATAATTCATTACCTTTCAATTTCCACATCTTCCAGAAGTTCTTCAAAAACTCCCATTATCCCATTCAGTTCTTTTTCATCTTCCACAAACTCATAGATTGCCTCGGATGATTCCTCCGGTGACGTGTCTTTTAAAATCCAACATTCTGCATCGTCTTCTTCCGAATCCGTGACAAGAATATAAGATACTCCATTTAACTTTGTCTGCTCCAACACAAAAAACTCTTCATTTTCCTGTGAATCTGCAGACGCAAATGTAATCTTTTCCATAAATCTTCTACCCTTCTTTATTCAGGTGTGCGGAGTCCAGGTATCCCTGCAATATAAAAACAGCCGCAATCTGGTCAATATACTTCTTGCGGTCTTCTCTTCTTACCTTATTCTCGATTAAAGTCCGCTCTGCCGAAACAGTAGTCAGACGCTCATCCCACATCACGACCTCAAGGCCGGTCCGTCGTCCGATCATCTCACCAAATTGCATAGATTTTTCCGCCCGATCTCCAATATCATTGTTCATATGCTTCGGAAGTCCGAGCACAATCTTCTCAACTTCATACTCTGCCACCAGTTCCTCGATGCGGGCACATGTCTTCCGAAGCTTGTTCTCGTCCTTACGGCATATAGTCTCTACAGCCTGCGCAGTTATCCCCAAAGGATCACTGACAGCCACCCCGACTGTACGCGAGCCATAGTCCAGTCCCATAATCCTCATATATATTATCCCCACTTATTATGCTCAATATACGTCTTGAACATCTCTTCAACCAGCTCATCCCGTTCCATCTTCATAATCAGACTGCGGGCACCATTGTAACTGGTAATATAAGTCGGATCACCTGACATAATATAGCCTACGATCTGGTTCACCGGATTATACCCTTTTTCCACAAGAGCCTTGTACACAATTTCAAGAATATCTTTTGCCTGAATCTGTGGTGCACTCTCTACCTGAAAAAATTGTGTATTGCTTAATTCTTTCATACTACTCACGTCCTTCACATTACTTTGTAATTATTCTCACATCTTCATAATTACATTTCTTCAATCTTATTCTAACCTATCATTTGTCAAAATTCAATGAATTATTTGCTTTGTATCTTCGATTTTAACATTTTTCAGTTGATTTGATAGATTTTCTTCTGTTTTTAAACCAATTTTAACATATTCTTTCGTATGCCCGACCTGGTAAATGCCGTCTTCTGTCTCAACTGCCTCTTCCATCAGCACTTCCTGTGTCGTTCCAAGGAGTCTTTCCTCATAAGCTTTCTGTTTTCTATGGCCAAGCTCAATCATTTTCGCGCTTCGCTCACTTTTTATTTCCTCCGGAATCTGGTCCGGCATCACGGCTGCTTTCGTTCCTGCTCTTCTGGAATATTTGAAAATGTGTGTCTCATAGAAATTCACGCGGTCTACAAAATCCATGGACTCGGCAAACTCTTCCTGTGTCTCCCCCGGAAATCCTACGATCACATCTGTTGTCAGTGCCGGATTGTGGAAATATTTCCGCAAAAGATCACATTTTTCCATATATTCTTCTGCACTGTAACGACGATTCATACGCTTCAGGGTCGCATTGCAGCCACTCTGTAATGACAGATGAAAATGTGGACACATCTTCGGAAGTACCGCAATACTGGAAGCAAATTCTTCTGTAATGATCCTCGGCTCCAGAGATCCAAGCCGGATTCTTTTAACACCGTCAATTTCATGGACTTTCTGGATCAGTTCCAGAAGGCTCTCCCCGGTATCAATTCCATAAGAACTCAGATGGATTCCTGTCAGCACAACTTCTTTATATCCGGAAGCTGCCAGTGTCCGCACCTCTTCTAATACATGTTCCAGGTTACGGCTTCTGACACGTCCTCTCGCATACGGAATGATGCAGTAAGAACAGAACTGATTGCACCCATCCTGGACCTTGATATACGCGCGGGTATGCTCTGCTGTATGAGTGACCTGCATCTCCTCATATTCTTTCTCATGGTTGATATCAAGCAGCTCTTTTTTTACTTTATGCTGAGCATTGTAATACTCGTCCAGAATCGCGATCAGGTCTTTCTTTTTATTATTTCCAACTACGATGTCCACACAAGGGTCGATATCTTCTCCTCTTGCCTGCACATAACAGCCTGTCGCCACAACTACCGCATCCGGGTTCATTTTCCGTGCTTTATGAAGCATCTGCCGGGATTTGCGGTCTGCAACATTGGTGACTGTACATGTATTGATAATATAGACATCTGCCCCTTCTTTAAATGGCACGATCTCATATCCATTCTGCTCCAGAAGCTCCTGCATAGCCTCTGTCTCATATGCATTTACTTTGCAGCCCAGATTATGGAGCGCAGCTTTCTTTTTCATTTTACACATTCCTTTCAAAATATTTGGTAATTTGTTTCTTGACTTTTATCTGTCATACTTTTAAGATAGAGATGATAGAAGTATGATAAATAAGGAGGTAACGTACAATGAAAACTGTACAGGTTTATTTAAATTCAATCCAAAAGGTGAACTCTTTTTCTCACGAGCTTGAACAATTCGACAACGACTTTGATCTTGTTTCCGGAAGATATATCGTAGACGCTAAGTCTGTTATGGGAATCTTCAGTCTGGATCTGAATGAGCCAACAACTCTGAATATCCACGCAACAGATTCTGAGATGGGTCCTATTCTTGAAGCGATCAAGCCTTATATCGTAAGCGAAGATCCTAAGTAAGATTCAGGCCAAAAAGCATATATCAAAAGCAAAGCAGCAAAGATAACAGGGCAGTTCTTCTTTTCGAAGGGCTGCCCCTTTTTATTTCACTTTTTCTATTTCACTTCAATGATCTCTGCTGTATCTAACGCTGTCTGCATAAGTTCATCGATTTTCTCTGCCAGATTCTCCTCAGAACGGCGGATAACCTCGATATTCGGCTTTGTGACCGGATGCTTTGCCACGAAAATGGTACAGCAATCCTCAAATGGAAGAATGGAGGTCTCGTAAGTATCGATCTTCTCTGCCACATCTACAATGTCCTGCTTATCAAATCCAATCAGTGGACGATATACCGGCATCGTACATACATCATTCGTTGCAGCCAGGCTCTGCATAGTCTGACTTGCCACCTGTCCGATACTCTCTCCCGTCACCAGTCCAAGGCAGCCATCACGTCTTGCGAATTCTTCCGCAATACGCATCATATAGCGGCGCATAATAATAGTCAGCTCGTCATGCGGGCATTTGTCATAAATATACAACTGAATATCTGTAAAGTTCACAACATGTAATTTGATCGGTCCGGAATATCTTGCCACAATCTTCGCAAGATCAACAACTTTTTGCTTTGCACGCTCACTTGTGTACGGCGGTGCATGGAAATAAGTTGCCTCAAGACCAACTCCTCGTTTGGATACCATATAGCCTGCGACCGGGCTGTCAATCCCACCGGATAACAGAAGCATAGCGTTTCCATTGGTTCCTACCGGCATTCCGCCTGCTCCTGGAATAATCTCAGAATAAACATAGATTTCATTTCTCACTTCTACATTTACCAGTACATCCGGGTGATGTACGTCTACTTTGATCTCCGGGAACGCATAGAGAATCGCCTCTCCAAGATCACGGCTTATTTCCATAGAGTTCTTCGGATATGACTTTCTGGCACGGCGTGACTCTACCTTAAATGTAAAGTTGCGGTCCGGATACATCTCTGCCATATAAGCTACCACGTCTTTTTTCAATTCCTCGAAACCTTTATCCTCCATACGGACAACCGGGCAGATTCCGACCAGTCCGAACACTCTTTTCAAATGTTCCACCGTATCCTCGTAATCATAATCACCCTCACAGTCCACATAGATTCTTGCCTGGGATTTGTGGACATCAAAGTTCCCGTCTACATCCTTTAACGCATAACGCACCTGTCTTACAAGAGCATCTTCAAAAAGATAACGGTTCTTTCCTTTGATACCAATCTCCCCGTATTTCAATAAAAATGTATGAAATCTCATCGATCTTCTCCTCATTTATCTCTAATGTCTGGTATATTTTCTAAGCATCGGTACTATATTATACAGAGTATCTAATGTATAGTCAATCTCTTCCATCGTATTAAACTCAGAAAGACTGAATCTAAGCGTTGCATCCAAAAACTGCTGACCGGCTCCGATTCCTTTTAACACGCCACTAATCTGCGGATGGTTGGAAGCACATGCAGAACCACTGGATACATAGATGCCTTTATCTTCCAGCGCATGCAGAAGAACCTCGCTTCGGATTCCCGCAAATCCAACACTGATAATGTGTGGCGCACTGGTCTCATCATAAAGACCATGGATGGTCGTATCCGGGATCTGCTTCACGCCTTCAATAAAATGCTCCTTCATCGCACGCATCGCTGCAACTTTTTCATCCAGATTTTCATAAATCATCTTCGCAGCAAGACCAATCCCTGCAATTCCAGGTACATTTTCCGTACCGGAACGGACATTTTTCTGTTGTTCACCGCCAAATACGATTGGTTTTATCTTCACATGTTCATCAATATAAAGCACTCCGATTCCTTTTGGTCCATGAATCTTATGTCCACTGATGGAACACATATCCACCTTCAGGCGCTTCGGGTAAATGTGATACTTTCCAAATCCCTGCACGGCATCCACATGGAACAAAATGTTCTTGTTATACGCTTTTACCATGCTGGCAGCCTCCTGGATCGGCTGTACGGATCCCACCTCATTATTCACATACATCACAGATACAAGGATCGTGTCTTCACAGAGTGCATCCTTCAATGCATCCAGACTGATTCTTCCAAAGCGGTCCACCGGAAGAAATGTAACACGAAATCCTTCCTCTTCCAGATAACGCATCGTATTAATGATCGCCGGATGCTCAATTCCGGATGCGATCAGATGATTCCCTGCTCTTCGGTTCGCTTTTGCTGCCCCGATCAATGCCAGATTATCACTTTCCGTACCTCCGGAGGTGAAAAAAATTTCTTTCTCCTGCACCTTTAAAAGCTTTGCAAATGTCTCTTTCGCTTCTTTTATATATTTTTCAGCCTCCATGCCCTTACGGTGCATGGAAGATGGATTTCCATAATCTTCACACAATACCTTACGGACCAGATCTCCCACTTCTGGATATGCCTGGGTCGTCGCAGAATTGTCCAGATATACTTCCTTCATTCTATCTCACTTCCTGTTTTCTTTTTTCCAATAACAGTTGTTCACTGTCTCTTCTTATCATCAATATATGTCCCTGCAATTTAATATGTAACTTGCTCCAGTTGAAACATCAGCACAGACAATAGCGCAAGTCCCGCTGTCTCTGTCCGTAAAATACGCTTTCCGAGAGTTATGACCTGACCGCCCGTCTCACATGCAAGCGCAATCTCATCCGGATCAAATCCGCCTTCCGGTCCGATAAATATTCCAACAGACTGTCCCGGCTTTATGGACTGTATCAGTTTCTTTGTGTGATCCATACCTTCTGCACACTCATAAGGCACCAATACAACATCCAAATCTTTTGCCATCTCAAGGGCTTCCTTATAAGTCTTCACAGACATCACTTCCGGCACGATTCCCCGCCCGGACTGTTTGGCTGCGCTGGCTGCAATTGTATTCCAACGCTCCACTTTCTTCGCCCCTTTTTTCGCATCCAGCTTCACCACACACCGCTTCATGGAGACTGGGACTACCGCATAAATTCCAAGCTCCACACATTTCTGCACGATCAATTCCATCTTCTCCTGCTTCGGGAGACCCTGAAACAGATAGATTTTTGATGGGAGTTCCGCATCTGAAGCTTTCGTCTCTACGATTTTTAACTGCACCTGCTCCTCTTCAAAATCCCGAACCTGGCAGAGATATTCTTTTCCCTGACCGTCACTGACCGTCACTTCCTCACCAATCCGCATACGGAGCACATTTTTCATATGATTTACATCAGTGCCTTCGATCCGGATTGTTTCTTCCGATACCTGAGAGGCATCTACAAAAAAATGCTGCATTTTCTCTTTACTCCTCTAGGCATTCTTTCTTGCTACAACAGATACCCACTCGCCCTGGTGATTCACTTCCAGGACTTCTAGTCCGGCAGCCTTCACAGCTTCTACTACAACATTTTCTTTATCTTCGATAATTCCACTTGTAATATATACAGCACCCGGCTTCATCTGATGAATGATGACCGGCGTCAGCGGAACAAGGACATCTGCCAGAATATTTGCTGCTACAATATCATATTTTTCATATCCAACCGCATCCTGAACAGCCTTATCGTCAATGATGTTTCCGATCATGACCTCATACTGATCCTTGCGGATCCCATTCACTTCCATATTCTCGTGAGTCGCATCAATGGCGCATGGATCAAGATCTGTTCCAAGAGAATGCTTTGCCCCGAACTTAAGCGCCAGCATTCCAAGAATCCCGCTTCCACAACCAACATCTAAAATCTCCGTCTCGGATGTCACATATTTTTTCAACGCCCGGATGCAAAGCTGTGTCGTCTCATGCATACCTGTTCCAAATGCGGTACCCGGATCAATATGAATGACCATCTTGTCGCTGTCCTCCGGCTTTACTTTTTCCCAGGATGGGATTACAAGAATGTCGTCTATATAGAACTGATGGAAGTACTGCTTCCAGTTGTTGACCCAGTCTACATCTTCCGTCTCAGATTCCTCAATAGTACACTCCCCAACATCAAGAAATGCACGCATATCTTCCAGTTCTTTTCTCACGTTCATAAGAACCGGCGCCACATCTTCTTCCTCATCCAGATAAAATGTTAAATATGCTGTTCCGTCATCATCTGGGATATCTGGCAGAATATCCACGAACATCTGCTCCTTATCCTGTTCTGTAAGCGGAATCTTATCCTCAATCTGCACACCTTCAATTCCAAGATCTGCCAGCATACTGCTCACAATATCCTCCGCCTGTGTCGTTGTTTTTAAACGAAACTGCTTCCATTTCATAATACTTTCTCCTTCTTTACATTCATTATCTTCCTTTGATGATACCCGGTTTCTAACCTCGTTATCATTTATTTCATTTCTTCTCTTACAGCCTGTAACGCCGCATCCACTACATGATGCATATCCATATAACGGTAAAGTCCCAGACGCCCTCCAAAGATTACGTTCTCTTCCTTCTCAGCCAGCTCTTTGTATTTTGCATAAAGTGCTGTATTCTTCTCATCATTGACCGGATAATAAGGTTCGTCCCCTTTCTTCCATGTCACCGGATACTCTCTGGAAATAACGGTCTTCTCCTGGGTTCCAAATTCAAAATGCTTATGCTCAATGATTCTTGTATATGGAACTTCATACTCTGTATAATTGACCACCGCATTTCCCTGATAATTGTCTGTATCCAGAATCTCTGTCTCAAAACGGACCGTACGATATTCTAATTCACCAAAACAATAGTCAAAATATGCATCTACAGGTCCAGTATACACTACTTTTTTACCGAGTGGGCGAAGATTTTCTTTTTCTTTCAGATAATCCACATTCAAACGGACCTCCGCGCCTTCCAGCATCTTCTCAATGATCTGCGTGTAGCCTCCCACCGGAATCCCCTGATAAAGGTCATTAAAATAATTGTTATCATAAGTCAGGCGGACCGGCAGTCTCTTAATGATCTCCGGCGGCAGCTCTGTCGCACGCCTTCCCCACTGCTTCTCAGTGTACCCCTTGACCAGGATCTCATAAATATCTTTTCCAACCAGGCTGATTGCCTGCTCTTCCAGGTTCTTCGGCTCCTTCACGCCATATTCCTTCACCTGTTCCTCAATCTTAGCCTTCGCCTCTGCCGGTGTGATCACACCCCAAATCTTATGAAATGTATTCATATTGAACGGCATATTGTACATCTGGCCTTTATAATATGCCACCGGGCAATTCGTATAACGGTTAAATGTTGCAAACTGTCCAATGTAATCCCACACCTCTTTATTACTTGTGTGGAAAATATGTGCTCCATACTGATGCACCTGGATTCCTTCCATCTCTTTTGTATAAATGTTTCCACCGATATGCGAACGCCTCTCTACAACGAGGCAGCTCTTTCCTGCCTTCATAACCTCATGGGCAAAGATTGCTCCATAAAGCCCAGACCCTACAATAATATAATCGTACATAATCCCTCCTGCTGCCTTTTAAGCTCCATTTATGCCTTTCAAACTCCATTTATGCCTTTCAAACTCCATTTATGTCTTTTAAGTTCCATTTATTAAGAGAGGAATGCATCTTACATTATGCATTCCTCCCTGGTTACTCATTTCACTCTTATTAATCCAGATCAATATAATCTACCTGGAATGTGTCATCCTTCTCAGAATGGCTGCGTCTCTCCTTCGGACGCTCACTGAGCAGATCATCTAAATCATCTACCATATCATCCTCTTCTTCCTCATCCATCACAAATGATTCAAAGTTCTCATCTTCATATAAAGACATATCCGTAATGGTATTAAAATCATCGAATTTCACTGTACGAAGCGGTGCTTCTCTGACTTCATCAAATTCCTCTTCTTCAAAGTCATCATCTGCATAATCATCTTCGTCATCATAACGCTTGCTATCATAACGATCGTCATCATCATCATCGTCATCATCGTCAAATTCGTCAAATTCGTCATCATCGTAGTCATCAAAATCATCTTCGTCTACGACTTTTTTCTTTTTGCCTTTTTTCGGAGCTGGCTGAGCTTTCTTTTTATTTTTCTTCTTCGGAGCCGATTCCAGTTCTTCCTCTTCTAAGTCGATTCCATACTCATCATACAGATCATCCAGCTCAATATCACGGTTACGAAGCTTCACACGAACCACAATCAAACGGATAATGAGAAGAAGTAAAATAACAATAAAGATAATCGCAAATACTTTAAAATGTCCGTCAATCACATTCTGCATCTTGTCAAAGAAGCCATTTGCCTTTTTCTTAGCATTGCTTGCTCCGGTATCCTGCTTTACATCACATCTCTGATACGTATTCTCCTGAGAATCATACTCGTAGAAATTCTTCGTACCATTGTTGTTTACAGCATACATCAGATAGAATCCATCTTTGTCATTATCCTGCCATACAGGGAATTCCTGTCCGTTCAGCGTCAGTGTTGTCTGCGCATAATTAGATGGCAGCTTCACACTTGTATCACTTAACAGAACAATCGTTGTTGTATCGGAAATATCAATCTCTTCATATGGTGCAAATGTTGCATTTGAATCATCATATAAGAAGAAATTGGAATTACCATCCGCTGATGTCAGATAAGCAAGGTAAACACCATTTGTCTCATTATAAGCCATTGGGCGGTCAGCGCCCTCATAATTCATTGTTGTCTTTGTAAATCCTGCTGGAACAGAAGCTTCTACAAAATCACTCAGCGTATAAGATGTACCGTTCACCTCAACGGTTGCATCACCACTAGCTGCTGTGTCAGCACCTTCTGCTGCCTGAGTATCGTCCACGATCTTAGAAGAATCTCCAGCAGCGATTGTCACTGTAGATTTTCCTTCTGTCAACTTAACCTCTGAACCAGAACTGGATTTCACATCCTGAGATGCTACCGTAATCTCTGTGGAACCTTCTTTCAGTGCCTGGAATGTCATGGTAAATGACACTTCTGAAGAACCGCCATCTCCTGAGTACGTCAGGGTTCCATCACCACCGGTCACTCCATCACCGGAATTAAACTTCAATGCACTGGCATCATAAGAAAGTGTTACTGATGAACTTCCAAGAGATCCACTGCTGGATTTTAAAACACATTTTACGTCTACCATATCTCCCACAGCCGTACTCGGATCTGCAAAAGAAATTCTACCGCCAGCTGCATGGGATGTCAGTGTCACGCTGGTAGCCAGCACACATACACAGGCAACTGCAGCCAGTACTTTCTTTAAAAACTTCATGTACTTTACCTCTTTTTTCTATAGTTTCTGTATTTTAAGAATGGTTATACATTATTCTGCACTTTCACCACCGGAAGATTCTCCACCACCAGAGCTACTTCCACCAGATTCACTTCCTCCACCGGAACTGCTGCCGCCAGAGCCACTTCCACCAGATTCACTTCCTCCACCGGAACCGCTGCCTGAACTTCCGCTGCCTGAACTACTTCCAGATGAACTGCTACCGGAACTGCTTCCGCTACTGGAGGAACTGCCGCTACCGGAGCTTCCACTTGAAGATGTAGTTGAGCTCTCAGAAGACTTTTTCGATGTACTCTTTGTAGTGCTCGGTGTTCCTTCCACTGTATTATCTTCCGAAGTTCCCGACTTTCCTACATCTGTAGATTTCTTTTTAATACCGGCATCGATATTTTTCACCACATCGGAAGGCGTATATCCGTCATCTCCAAAGAAGAACTGATGAAGCTTTGTAACATCTCCTGTCAAATCAGTCGGAATTACTGAACTTCCCACTCCACTCAACGTAGCTGTTCCTACGTTATACGGGAATCCTGTCATCTCTCCTAATTTATATTTCTTAAAATCTTTCGCATAAGAAAGAATTTCCTGCATTGTAAAATTAGTTCCCACTTCACTGAACACTTCATCAACAATTTTATTAATTGTTGCCAGATTAGCTTTCTGTAATTTTTCTGCTATCTTCTGTATTACCAGACGCTGACGTTCTGTTCTTTTGAAATCTGATCCTGCTGTATATCGAATACGGCAATATGCTGTTGCCTGAACTCCACCAAGTGTCTGAACTCCTGCTGCGGTCAACGGTTCATAACTCTTGTCTGTAACAATGGATGTTTCACCACAATATTCATTCGTCCAATATAATTCATCTTCAGTCAAATCTACTTCAATACCACCAAGCGCATCTACAATGTCTATCATGGCATTAAAATTAACAGTTACATAATGATCAATATTCATATCAAGATTCTTGTTCAAAAATGCTACTGCCCCTTCTACACCACCGAAAGAATATGCTGAGTTTGCTTTATTGTATGTACCGTCGGATAATTGAAGCAAGGTATCTCTATAAATAGATGTGACTTTTACCTCTCCTGTCTCCTGGTTCAAGCTTGCAATCATAATTGTATCACTTCTAGTCCCTTTATCCAGAGATGCATCTCGAGAGTCCACTCCAAAAAGTGCAACATTAAGATATCCTGTTCTATGTTCCACTTCTCTATTAATCTCCAACTTGTTCACGTCCAGCTGCTTTACTTCCATTTTATCCACTTTGCTGGCAACATACGCGGCCATTGCTGCACCGCCGCCTACTACTATCGTAAGTATCACACTTAATGTCACTACTGCAATTCTTTTCCCTAGTGACCATGTCGCAAATCCTTTTTTTGTCCTTCTCCCTCTGTGTACTTTCCGATTACTAAATCTCTTCTTCGCCATCGAAACATCCTTTCTTTGAACAGAATTAAACAGATTAATCATATCCTATTCTTCCTCAAAATTCAACAGAAATCGTGTTTCTTAAGAATTTTTCCAATATTTTCTACTTGACGTACATTTTAAAATCAGCCACATTGGCAATTTTTCATATCTTTTTCCAAGGAAATATCCAATATATTTACAGCCCGACTGATACACAAGCATAAACACTTTCCATGGATAACCATTTCGCACCAAATACTTTGCAGTCGCTTTTACCATACGGATTCCTTCTCCTTCTGACGGAACCCCTTCAAACACTTCCGGATGCTGTGCCTGCGATACTGCAAGATCAAAGTTCCGATGGAACTGTTGTCTCCCTGTATAATTATGAGAATGTATCACTTTTGCTTCTGCCACATATGCCACTTTGTCTCCTGCATATATCCTTTTTCCTGCAAAAATCATATCTTCATTAAAAATCGTCGGATTTTCAAATCCTCCTGCACTTAACAGATAATTTCTTCGATACGCTGCACAGACATCTGAGCAGAAAAATGTTTTTATTCCAAGTTTAGGCAAATCTTCTTTTGTTTTTATAAGACTTTTCTCAGGATAATTAAATCTTCTCGTATATCTTTCAATAATATTACACTCTTCTCTTGGCAATTGTCTTCCATATGCAATACCTATATCCGGATTTTCTTCAAATATCTTTGCAAAAGTTCCGATTAATTTTTCATCTACCGGAATTGCATCCTGTGTCATATAGACCACGATATCTGCGTCTGACATTCCAGCCCCCATATTTCTTGTACCGCCATGATCAAATTGATCCGGCTCTATATGGGTTATTTCTATCTTATAATTGCTTCGATTCAATTCTTCTGGAAATATATCTGTTCTTGTATTTATAATAATTATTTTATGAATAGGATATTCCTGCTTTTGTAACCTCCCAATCAATTTTTCAAATTCTTTTCCAGGCTTATATGTTGGAATAATTACGTCAATCTTCATTCTTTTCCCCTTTTATTCATTTTTATCATCGGATTTTTGTGCAGTATCTTCTCCTCCGCTCTTATAAGTATAATCTGTCGTCTCCTTGTATGTTTCCGGATCCACACCTGTCATATATATAATCTCATCACTGATATCCTGCACAGTCTTAGACGGTTCGTAATTTTCTTTTCCAAATAAGAATTGATGTAATTCACTTACATTCTTTTCCAATCCCACAGCAGTTGCATAAGATCCTTTATGTCCCTTTACTTTTTCACAGGTTGTAACTTCGAATGGAAATCCTGACATTTCTCCTAATTTATAATCTTTGGCATGTGCAGCAAGTGCAAGCATATTACCTGCTGTCAGATTGGTCGAAATCTGCGGCATCACAGAATTTATAATATTATTCAAAGTAATAACATTTGCTTTCTGTGCTTTTTTAACAATTTTTTCAAGGACTATTCGCTGACGCTGTGTCCGTTTGAAATCCATGCCTTCTGTATATCGGATTCTGGCATATGATACTGCCTGAACTCCATCAAGCTTCTGAACGCCTGATCCACTTAATGTAGAATGAGGCGCTCTTCCTACGACTGCTGCTGTCTCTCCACAGTATTGGTTCGTCCATTCTACTTCCTCTTCCGTCATATCAACTTCAATTCCTCCGATATCATCTACAATATCAGCCATTACATTAAAATTAACACTGATGTATTTTTCAATATCCATATCTAAATTGCGGTTCAGTAACGCAATTGCATCGGTTGGTCCCCCGATATTATAAGCTGAATTCGCTTTCCCGTATTTTTCATCTCCAACCTTTAGTAAGGTATCTCGGAAAACTGAAACTAATTTCACTTCATTTGTCTTGTTATTGATACTTGCAATCATAATACAATCACTTTGAACTCCGCCATCTAATTCGCCCTCCCTGGAGTCAAGACCGAATAACGCAATGTTTGTATAATCTCCTGTACTCTTATAAACTTTCAGATCACTTTTATTCAAAGTTGTCGTATCCATCTTGTCCATAACAAACATTCCATAAGCAACTACGCCAAGTCCTGCCAATATGAGCAATTCGATAAAAATGATTGCCAGTCTTTTTCTTTTACGTCGTTTTAATCTTTTTTCTCTTTCTATCCTTGCCTGTCGTTTATTTAATCTTTTTTTTGCCATTTTTATACTCCCTGTTTTAAGAATTAATATGCATTTTTATTCACAAATCCCTTAAAGAACGTAAGGAATATTATCTTAAAGTCAAATCCCATCGTCCAGTTTTCAATGTAATATAAATCATATTCTATTCTCTTCTGAATGGATGTATCCCCTCGATATCCATTCACCTGAGCCCATCCGGTAAGTCCCGGTCTGACCTGATGTTTTATCATATAGCGTGGAATTTCCTCTTTGAATTTTTCCACAAATTGTGGACGTTCCGGTCTTGGTCCCACAAGACTCATATCTCCTACCAAAATATTAAATAATTGTGGCAGTTCATCTATACTTGTTTTGCGAATAAATTTCCCTACCGGGGTAACTCGCGGATCATTCTTTGTTGTCCACCCCTGTTTTTCAGTTTTTTCTTCCTGCACCACCATAGAGCGGAACTTGTACATATAAAATGGATGATTATGTTTTCCAATTCGCTCTTGTTTGAATATCAATGGTCCCGGTGATGTCACCTTGATTATAATAGCTGTTACTAACATAACTGGTGAAAACAGAATAATTGCAACAAGTGCTCCAAAAATATCTACACACCGCTTCAAAAATGCATTAAATGCATTACTCAACGGAACATGACGAATATTGATCACCGGCATCCCCAATATATCTTCCGTATACGGTCTGGTCGGAATTACATTGTTATAATCCGGAATAAACTTTGTGTGAACTCCTGATTTTTCACACATTCCCACAATTCTGGCAAGTTTATGGTACTCTGCCAGACTTAATGTGATAACAATTTCATCTAATTTATTTTCCGGAAGAATAACAGACAGGTTCTCTGTAGTTCCGAGAATCTTTATTCCATGATACTCTGTTCCACGCGTCCTGTTATCATCTAAAATCCCTCTAATATTATACCCCCACTCTGGATGTGATAACACACGATCTATATACCCCTCAGCAGCCTGACTGTATCCTACCAGCAAAACATGTTTCTGGTTATATCCGCGCTTTCTGTACTTTCTTAGTATATACCGTAACAAATTACGAAATACAACTTCAAAAACAACATTAAAGCAGAAGAATACAAACAGCATCTTTCTGGAATAATCCGTCAGTTTTGCCAAATAAAGATAGAGAATAAAAACAAGCAGACCTATGATATTCGCCTGGAAAATATGCCACGCTTCTAATCTTCTTCCCTGTACCCTTTTTGGTGTATAAAGCTGAAACAAATAGTACAGCGCCAAATAGACCGGCACAATCAACACCAGATATTTCATATATTGCGTCAAAGAAATATACCATGAAGACAATGCAAAGAAACCACTTTTAAATCGAAAATACCATGCTGCCACATACGCTATTACAATAATAACCGCATCAAGTAAAACATGTAATCTATTAAATAATTTCTGATTATCTTTTATCATAATTCCCCACCATCTCTTCAAAATGTAGCTTTTTTATCTACCAAATTATACTATATCCATACAATCTCGACAAGCAAACGCCTTCTTTTTTTTCTTAACATTTTATTAATAATTCTGAAACATTTTTATTTTCTGCCTTAAATAGTAAATTTTCTACATATATTCTGTTTCTCTCCCCTTAAGATTATTATGGCACATTTGAAATATATTTGTTATAATAAATAAGAATTTATCAGAATTGAGGATTACCAATGAAAGTAACTATCATCATTCCAAATTATAATGGAAAGCATTTTATGGAACCTTGTTTGCAGTCCTTAGCTAATCAGACATGTTCCGAGTTTCAAATTCTTGTCGTAGATAACGCATCTTCTGACGGCAGCATTGAATATATGCGTGAAAACTATCCAGATATAGAATTGATATCGCTAAATCAGAATTATGGATTTAGCGCTGCAGTAAATGTCGGAATCAGACATTCTACAACACCATATGTGCTTTTGTTAAATAACGATACGACCGTTGCTCCTGAATTTGTCGATGAGATGATAAAAGCCATCGACAAATCTCCAAAAATATTTTCCGTCAGCAGTAAAATGATTCAAATGTATCATCCCGGACTCATCGACAGTGCCGGCGATATGTATACTTTACTTGGCTGGGGATACTGCCGGGGCGGTGGATTATCCATTTCCAATCATCACACAGACGATATTATATTCAGTGCCTGCGCCGGAGCAGCTATTTACCGTCGTGATATTTTTTCTGAAATTGGTTTTTTTGACGAAAATCACTTTGCCTATCTGGAAGACATCGATGTTGGATATCGCGCAAAAATATATGGATATCAGAACACGTACTGCTCCTCCGCTATTGTATATCATGTTGGAAGCGGTACAAGCGGTTCAAAATATAATTCTTTTAAAGTTAAACTCTCTGCACGCAACAACATTTATTTAAACTACAAAAACATGCCGATTATTCAATTAATAATCAACTTTATTCCATTATTGATCGGGTATTTCATCAAATACATTTTCTTTTTAAAAAAAGGATTTGGCAAAGACTATCTGGCCGGCATTATGGAAGGTTTACAATCCAGAAAAAAATGCAAGAAAGTACCTTTTTATTTTAAGCATTTATCTGCATATGTAAAAATAGAGTTCGAATTAATCATAAATACCTTTTCTTATTTTTCACAATACTTATCAAAAAAAAGAAATCCAGGAACTTAATTCCTGGGTTCTTTTTTTAATACATATAAACCATCTTCAATTTCTAAATTTTTATTGTAATACATGTCTCCCTGTTCCAGCACATTGTGCCATCGCTTGCTAAAATATTGCTCCTCACTTAGGTTTTGATGAATTGATTTTTTGATATATATCTTTGCTCCTGGCTCATACATAACTTTATATCCCGCTCCTCTGATTTTCAGGCACAAATCCGTATACTGTAATTCTCCCGTCAGTTCATCATCAAAACCTCCAACTGCTTCAAAACATTGTCTTTCTACCAGCATGCACATTCCGGAAACTGCGGAATATTCTTGTGTACATACATATCTTCCCATATACCCGACATCATTGATATCACTTTTTTCTGCAACATAATGAATCATGTCCTTTCCTCCAAGAATCATCCCTGCGTGAAGTTGTTTTCCTGTCTTTTCCATAACTTTTGCTCCTACAACTCCAATTTCATTTTGCGCACCATCCTCAACCATTTTCTTAAGCCATCCAGATTTCGCCTTTTCGATACCTTCTTCAAGAAACAGCAAATATTTTCCATTTGCCTTCCCTACATTTTCTTTTTCAACATATTCATATTCCTTATACAGTCCATTTTCAACTACATTTTTTAATTTCTCTGAATTATCCGTTATAATTGACACAAGCGGATGCTCTTGAAGCAAATATTCTGTATGATATATTCCAAATATATCATCTTTCCCGACCTCAGCTCTTATGCCACATCTTTCATAATGTGCTAATAATGCCTTTCGCCCTGCTTCAAATGCATATTCCTTATTCTCTCCACCCCCTGCAATAGATCCCGAATGTGACCTCCAGTGATATAATACTTCCGGTATGTGGTATATATATTTTGCCTGTTCCACACATCTTAAAACAAAATCATAGTCCTGAGCCCCGTTATACTCTGGATTCAGCATTCCAACTGCTTGTTGTAATTCTTTTTTCACAACAACCAAATGGCAGAAATAATTCATGCTTCTTAATAATTCCAAGTTGAAATCTGGTTTAAAATGTGGCTGAAAATATCTTGTCCCATTCATGGAAAGTTTATCTTCATCGGAATATATCAAATCCAGACTTTCATTTTCATATATTGCTTTTGCACATTGATACAGTGCATGTGGTGGCAGTAAATCATCGTGATCCGCAAAAACTATATATTCACCTTTTGCCAATTCCAAAGCACGATTCGTATTCTCAGAAATGTTCAATACTTTCTCACTTTTTAATACTTTAATGCGTTTATCTGATTCATATTTTTTCAGGCACTCTTCCAATCCGTTATTTCCAGACCCATCTGATAAAATCAATTCCCAATTATCATAAGTCTGCTTCTGAATAGAGTCTATTAGTTCGTCTAAAAATTTTTCCGGTGTCCGAAATAGCGGAATCACAATACTAAATAAAATATCTGTCTGTAGCTTATTATTTTTGCAATATTCTATTTCTTTTCTTTCTTGATCTAATACCCACTTTTTATATCTTGCTTCTTCTTTTTTATCAAGAATTACTTTTTTATATACTTTCTTTGCAATGTTTATCATAATCATCTCACACTTTTCAATATATTTTT
>OLSI01001213.1_pt1 | contig 18435 bp, 19 predicted proteins | sample 1672661 | NCBI WGS metagenome assembly OLSI01 (sample SAMEA3136711, study PRJEB25190) | human gut metagenome | biome: human gut; feature: human-associated habitat; material: faeces | place: Austria | collected 2013 | reverse complement strand
GTGTAACATAAAAATATATATCAGGTACAGCAGGAGGAAAGACTCATGAAAGTAGTAATCGCCATAGATTCTCTGAAAGGCAGCTTAAGCTCCATCGAAGCCGGAAACGCGGCGGCGGATGGGGTGCGGGCGGCGATGCCGGATGCCATGGTGGTCGTGAAACCGCTGGCGGACGGAGGCGAAGGGACGACGGATGCCCTGATCGAAGGGATGGGCGGAGAAAAGGTCGTGCTGCAGGTGACGGGGCCGGTCGGTGAACCGGTGGAAGCGTATTATGGATGGATCGCCGGGCAGCAGATGGCAGTGATGGAAATGGCTGCTGCAGCAGGGATTACGCTGTTGCCGGATGGCAGGGGCGATCCGATGAGGGCGAGTACACGCGGCGTTGGTGAGATGATAAGGGATGCGCTGGATCGTGGCTGCCGGAATTTTCTGATCGGGATCGGAGGAAGCGCGACAAATGACGGTGGCATCGGGATGCTGCAGGCGCTTGGATTCCGGTTTTTGGATGCATATGGAAAGCAGGTTGGAGAAGGAGCGCAGGCACTTGGAAACGTAGCGCAGGTGGATTGTGTCGGGGCGGATCCGCGCCTTGGCGCATGCCAGTTTCGGATTGCCTGCGATGTGACAAATCCGCTGTGCGGAAAAAATGGAGCAACTTACGTGTTCGGTCCGCAAAAGGGTGTGACAGAAAATCAGAAAAAGCAGCTAGATGAAGCTATGGCACATTTTGCCCAAATTACTTCCAAAACTCTGGGAACAGATTACTGCAATACCCCTGGTGCCGGTGCTGCCGGAGGGCTTGGCTTCGCCTTTCTCTCCTACCTGGGCGCGGCGCTGACACCTGGTATCGAACTGATTCTGAATGCTGTGGGACTGGAGCAGGAACTTTCTGATGCAGACGTGGTAGTTACCGGCGAAGGCCGCCTGGATTTTCAGACAGCCATGGGAAAAGCCCCTGTAGGCGTAGCGAAGCTGGCAAAAAAGCACCATGCAAAGGTTATCGCATTTGCCGGAAGTGTCACAAAGGAAGCAGCTGCCTGCAATAAAGAGGGAATTGATGCTTTTTTCCCAATTTTACGAAATATCTGCACACTTGCGGAAGCTATGGATTCAGCCACTGCAAAAGCCAATATGACTGCCACTGCCGAGCAGGTGTTCCGGCTGCTTTAAAGCGTAATTAATCTTTTCCTGCTCTGGATATACCGCAAAGTGGGGCGTGCAGATTGCGGGAAAGATTTTTCAAACACGCTCTACTGGCTATCTAACGCTTCATTTCAAAATCCTGTCCTATACTATGATGCATCTCGATTGTCTGTTGAATTTCCTGAGGGTCTGTCCATAACATATCCCCACTGACGGTATTTTTCATAGCACTGGCTGCATTTCCATATTCCAGCGCTGCCTGGCAGTTTCCATTCGCCTTTAATAATCCATACAGAAAACCGGAAATATAAGCGTCTCCGCTTCCGATTCTGTCTACAACCTCAATTTTCTCATAAGGTTTTTCTTCATAATAGCTGTCTGTTTTTTTCTCATAAATTACGGAACCAAAAGTATGAGACTTGGGACTGTGCACGATTCTCTGGGTTGCTGCAACCACAGCGATATCGTATTCATCAGAAAAACTTTTCAGGATTTCTTTTATGTCCCCTGTTTTTCCAAATGTAAGATTAGCTGTGGATTCTGAACAGAAAAAAATGTCTACGATAGGCAAAATCTTTGTAATGCAATCTCTTGCCTCATCTCCGGTCCACAGATTTCCTCTGAAGTTTACATCAAATGAAATCCGTGCACCTTTTTCTTTGAATTTTTTCATCATTTCAATGGCATTTTCCCTTACCGGACCGCCAAGTCCCAAGGTGATTCCGCTGGTATGGAAACACCTTGTATTTTCATACATTTCTTCTGGAAAATCTTCTAAAGATAATTTATTCACAGAAGAATACTTGCGGTCGTAAACCACCTGAGGTTTACGGGGATCTGCACCATATTCGTAATAGTAAATTCCCAGTCTGGAATCTGCACTGTCATCTCCAGCCAGATAATCCGTGTCAACACCGTTTCTTCTAATCTCCCTTTTCGCATAATTTCCAATGGCGTGAGACGGAATCTTGGAAATAACACCTGTAGTAAGCCCCAGATTGGCTGCGCCAACAGCTACATTTAATTCTGCCCCACCCAGCTGTTTCTCAAACCTGGTACCCTGGGTTAAACGTTCGTTTCCTTCTGGTGATAAACGAAGAAGCACTTCGCCTAATGCCAGCATATCAAATTTTTTTCCCATTTTATTATCCTCTTATATTCTTTACGATTTCTGCGGCTTCTCTGGTCAGCTTCTCAATTTCGTCAAACCTGCCTTCTGCGATCAGTTTGCCTTTTACCATCCAGCTTCCTCCACAGGCAAAAATACGATCGTATTCCAGATATTTCTTTACATTCTCCGGATTGATTCCGCCTGTTGGCATAAAACTTAAGGAAGTATACGGTGCTGCCATTGCCTTGATAAATGCCAGTCCACCAGCTTGCTCCGCCGGGAAAAATTTGATTACAGAAAGACCTCTGCGTACTGCCCGTGCAGCTTCAGATGGTGTAATGCAGCCTGGAAGCACCGGAATCTTTTTCTCAATACAGTAATCGACAATTTCCGGGTCAAAACCAGGGCTTACAATAAATTCAGCACCTGCCTGAACAGCACGGTCTACCTGCTCTACAGTGAGTACGGTTCCTGCTCCAACCAGCATCTCCGGGTGTGCTTCTTTCATAAGGCGGATGGCTTCACCTGCCGCTGCAGTTCTGAACGTTACCTCTGCACAGGCAAGTCCTCCATTGCAAAGAGCATCCGCCAGCGGCACTGCATCTTTCTCATTTTCAATTACTACAACCGGTACAATTCCCATTTTTTTAATTTTTTCCAATACTGTGTTCATACTTTCTCCTTTTTCACCACTTAATTTACTACGAAAATCCTGTCTAACAATAGACATGAGCGTTTTGCAAATATATTGAATTCATCATACCATTTTTTTGTTTTCAACAGATAAGCTCCATTTTTTAGCAGATATTTCTTTTTTATTATTAAATTCATCTGATGTGCTTATAATATATCTCACCATACTCTATTTGCAATATGTAATTACTACCAATTATTTCCTTCATTTTTAGGTTATTTTTCCATTTTGACAGTTCTTTTTTACAAGTTTCCTGTAACTATAGTCTTTTGCGTTACTGTTCACTGGTAACATTCCGCGAGGTGTTTTTTGTGAACAAAGTTCACAGAAAACCCGAGAGTTGCGGCGCGAAATCATGCAAAGCATGATTTCTGTGCATCGCGAAGCGTGTTACTGTAAACGGAGTGAACAGTAACTCTTTTGCTTTTGCCATAAATATTTCCTGTAAAATTTTTTGACATTCTATTTAAAGCATGATAATATAATTAGTATAAAAAAGGTGCTACTGATAGACGGTTAGTCCGATTTTATGTATACACAAAGTAGTCGCTCAGTTTCTCGGACCGGGGCGGCTATTTTTGTGGCTTATTAGTATCTTTGCCGAATGTGTATCCGGCACAAAAGCAAGTAATGCCAAAACTCATTACTGCAATAAAGTCCAAAATACTCATTGGCTTAGCCCTCCTTTCCGTTTGATTCCCTTCCGGTTTTCTATGTAATCAGAGGGTCACAGTCCCTCTGCCGAAGGACTAACCGCCTACCGTTATGGTAGCGCCCAAATATAATTATATCAGTTGTATTCTTTTTTTACAATTAGTAATCGTCTCTAATTTCTGCTTATCTCAAAAGATAAATTTTCTATTCCCCCAGCGTCAACATCGTATCAATACAAGCCTTCGCCTTCACTCTCACATTCTCATCCAGCTTGATCTCTTCTCCGCCCTGACCACAGACGCAATTATAGACATCCATCAAGGTTGTCAGTTTCATATTGTGGCATACGCAGTCCTTTGACAGCGGATAAAATTTCTTGTCCGGGCACTCGTACTGGAGATGCTGGACAATGCTGTTCTCGGTGCCGATAATAAATTCTTTAGCATCGCTTTCCTCGGCATATTTCATAATTCCGGTAGTACTTCCAATATAATCTGCCATTGCAGAAACCTCTGGCAGACACTCTGGATGAACCAGTAACTTCGCTTCCGGATGAGCGGCTCTGGCTTTTTTCACATCTCTTACAGACATTCTAAGATGAGTTGGACATCCCCCGTGAACGAACTTGAACGTTTTTTGCGGAACCTGCTTCTCCACCCATGCGCCAAGGTTGCAGTCCGGGATAAACAGGATCTTGTCATTGTCGATATTGTTCACAATCTTCAACGCAGAAGAAGAAGTTACACACACATCACAAATCGTTTTCAGTTCGGAAGTGGTATTAATATAAGCTACAACTGTATAGTCCGGATTGGACTCTTTCAGTGCGGAAAGCATCTCCACATCCAGCTGCTCTGCCATTGGACATCCTGCGCCGCTATTGGAAAGGTAAACCTTTTTCTCCGGAGAAAGAATTTTTACTGTTTCTGCCATAAATCTTACACCACACATCAGCACGTTCTTCTGCGGAGCCTTAGCCGCCTGCTGGCTCAGTCCATAAGAATCACCTGTGTAATCTGCTACCTCCAGAATCTCATGGCTCTGGTATGCATGCGCCAGAATGCAGATATCTTTTTCCTTCTTTAAACGCAGAATTTCATCCTGCAGCTGTCTTGTTGTCATCATAATCGTTTTTCACTCCTGTGTTTTCATTTATTCCGGAACTTTAATTTTCCATGTATGCCCGAATGTGTTCTTAAATATCTTCTTACCCTCATTGGCTGCTAATAGCTCCACTCTTTTCGGACATTTTCTTAGGATTATATTACCTGCCGTCCTCACTGTCAACAAAAAAGTTTACAGCTATCTTGTCAATTGTAAAGTTTAGTGATATACTACAGGGCATGTCGTTCGGAAAATTTGAATCCGCACGCACCATTGTAATCATTCACAGAGAAATTTCATAAGCCTGCGCTTCAGATTACTTTTGCAAAATTTCTCTGTACACTAAATTTATCCACGAAAAAAGGACCATCAATTATGAAAACAGATATCCTCATCGCAGGAAGCGGCTGCTCCGGTCTTTACTGTGCCCTCCAGCTTCCCCGCGACAAAAAAATCACCGTCATCACCAAGTCCGACCTTACCAGTAACGATTCCTTTCTCGCCCAGGGCGGCATGTGCATGCTGAAAGAACAGTCCGACTATGACAGCTTTTTCGAAGACACCATGAAAGCCGGACACTACGAAAATGACAAAAAATCCGTAGAGATCATGATCAAAACCTCCCCGGAGGTTGTCAGGGATCTTGTCTCTTACGGTGCCCAGTTCGAGCGAAACGAAGACGGCAGCCTTGCCTACACCAAAGAAGGCGCCCATTCCACCAACCGTATTATTTTCCACGAGGATGTAACCGGAAAAGAGATCACCAGCACCCTGCTCCGCGAAGTCCAGAAGCTTTCCAATGTAGAACTTCTGGAATACACCACCCTGGTTGATATTCTGGAAAAAGACAACCACTGCTACGGCGCTGTGATCCGCCGTCCAGATGGTTCCCTTGACACCGTTACTGCAACCTATACCGTTCTGGCCAGCGGAGGTGTAGGTGGACTTTACAGACATTCCACCAACTTCCGCCACCTTACCGGCGACGCACTTGCTATTGCAGGTAAGCATAATATTGAACTGCAGAACCCGGATTACGTGCAGATTCACCCTACCACCTTCTACACCAAACATCCGGAAGATCGCAGCTTTCTGATTTCCGAATCTGTCCGTGGCGAAGGTGCCAGACTTTACGACAAAAACATGAACCGTTTCGTAAACGAGCTGCTGCCCCGTGATCTTCTTTCCCAGAAAATTCACGAACAGATGGCAAAAGACGGCACCGACTTTGTCTGGGAAGACCTGCGCACCATCCCGGCAGAAACTCTTCGCCACCATTTTCCAAACATTGTTGAGCACTGCAGGGAAATGGGCTATGATGTTTTCAAGGAATGTATCCCGGTTGTTCCGGCACAGCATTATTTCATGGGCGGCGTAAAAGTGGATTATCAGAGCCGTTCTTCCATGGAAAATCTCTATGTAGTAGGAGAAGCTGCCTGCAACGGTGTCCATGGCAAAAATCGCCTGGCAAGCAACTCCCTGCTGGAAAGCCTTGTTTTCGCAAGACGGGCAGCGCAGGATATGGCAGAGCAGGATCTTAAGAAAGCTTTACCTCAGAATGCCAGTGAAATTGCTGATTACCTTGCTTCCCACGTAGACTTCACCCCATACCAGGACATTCAGACCCTGGCCGAAACTTATCACCATCTTGCCACACAGGCCATCACCCTTGGCCAAAATCCAGAAGGCAGAAAGGAATTTTTATATGTATGATCAGGTAACTCTCGGATTAAATGTTGATCCGTTCATTTTAAGCGCATTAAAAGAAGATATCACAAGCGAAGACGTATCCACCAACAGCGTAATGCCAGATTCCACTCCAGGCGTTGTAGATCTTATCTGCAAAGAAGATGGAATCATCTGCGGACTCCAGGTTTTTGAGCGTGTTTTCACACTTCTGGATCCATCCACCAGAGCTGAATTCTATGTAAAAGACGGAGACCACGTAGAAAATAAACAGCTTGTGGGAAAAATTTACGGAGATATCCGTGTGCTCCTTTGCGGGGAAAGAACCGCCCTTAACTATCTCCAGAGAATGAGCGGAATCGCCACCTACACCAGCCAGGTTGCAGCTCTTCTTGAGGGAACCGGGATCAAGCTTCTGGATACCAGAAAAACCACCCCGAACAACCGTATTTTCGAGAAATATTCCGTTCGCGTAGGCGGCGGCAATAACCACCGCTATAATCTTTCCGACGGCGTTCTTCTCAAGGACAATCACATTGGTGCCGCAGGAGGCGTAAAACAGGCCATCTCCATGGCAAAAGCCTACGCTCCTTTTGTCCGCAAAATTGAAATAGAGGTAGAAAATCTGGATATGGTAAAAGAAGCAGTAGAAGCTGGTGCGGACATTATCATGCTGGATAATATGACCACTGAACAGCTGAAAGAATCCATCGACTACATTGCCGGACGTGCCGAAATTGAAGTTTCCGGAAATGTAACAAAAGAAAATATTGCCAGACTCACTGGTTTGGGTGTAAATTATGTATCAAGCGGAGCACTTACACATTCCGCTCCTATTATGGATTTATCAATGAAAAATCTACATCCGGTGGAGTAAGCCCTATTCGGCTGAACTCCCCCACCGACAGCAATTATCAGAATGGAAGTCATCTGTTTCCCGCCATTAACACGTCCCAAAACGTGTTTGACAAAGGCTCTACACGGTAACAGGTAACTTTCATCACAAACCAGCAGACAGGAGATAAAAAAATGAAAGGTGAAGAAAGACGAAAACAACTTCTGAATATCCTATCTTCCAGCAATAATCCCATTTCCGGCGGTACCTTATCTAAGGAATTAAATGTAAGCCGCCAGATTATTGTCCAGGATATTTCTCTCCTGCGTGCCAACGGAGCCACCATTTTTTCCACCAACAAAGGCTATCTGCTCCAGGAGGACAGGAAATATTCCAGAGTTTTTAAGGTTTATCACACAGATGATCAGGTTGAAGAGGAATTAAGCACCATCGTAGACGCCGGCGGCCAGATTCGCGACGTATTCGTCTACCACAAGGTCTACGGCGTGCTGAAAGCTGACATGGGAATCAAATCCCGCCGCGACATCCGCGCCTACATGGAGGAAATCAGCACCGGCAAATCCAGCCTTCTGAAAAATGTAACCTCCGGCTACCACTACCACACCATCGACGCCGAAAGCGAAGAAATCCTGGATGCCATTCAGGAAGAACTTCAGCAGAAGGGGTTCCTTGCGAAATTACAGGACTACGAACCCGTAGATTTCTGGGGCAGTCAGGAATAAAAACGAAAAAAGTTCAAGAACCAGGCTGAGCACAAGTCTCATCCTGGTTCTTGTTATTCCAAAAGAATTTCAATCAACTCTGTTGTATTTAAAATATTTGAAAATATAAGGAAAAAGCAATCGGTTACCTTCGTCTGACTATTTTGCTTTCCTGGTAATAGCGTTCCTTGTTCTTATACATTCTTTCATCTGCTTCTTTGGCAATGTCATAGATGTTATCCCATTCTTTCTCAGAACTGAAAACATATCCCCATGAGATTGTCATAGAATCCACCAGTTTCCCATGCCATTGTGCAACACGCCGATCAAAGCTTTCTATTATGCTTTGAAATTCCTTTGTATTTCCGGTGATGATCACAACAAACTCATCTCCTCCGATTCTGTAGACATTTCCATACTTTCCAAAACTTTCCCTCATACAATCGGCCGCTGCACATATAAGTTCATCACCTGCAGCATGTCCAAGAGAATCATTTGTATATTTCAGGTTATTAAGATCCATGGAAATATATATCCATTCCTCGCGGAAATCAAGGTTGTTTATCCTTTCTTCGTATGCATGTCGGTTAAAGCATCTTGTAAGTTCATCTGTGTTTGATATGTACAGCAGTTTTTCTTTTTCATATTTTTCTTTCATAACTCTTGAAAGCATGTAGAACATACAGCAGGAAGCCAATACAAGATACACGCCAACTATGAGAACCGCAAAAATATTCCCTTGCCGATAAAAGGAACTGTCCATAGTTACAGCAACAATATAGCTATCATACTGACTGAGTAAACATTTGCAGCGTTTTCCACCTATCCTTATGATTCGGACATCTGTCTCGCCGCTTTTTTTATCAGATGATACAACAAGTCCTTCCAGTTTCACGCCTATCTGTCTGGAATCTGTAGCACCTTTTACAATTTTTGTCTGGGAGTCTGCCACAAAAATTTCGATTCCCTTATAAACAGGCATATCACTTACTACAGCGGAGATTTCATTTTGCTTTAGTTCTTTAAGCAGACGCTTTGGTTCGATGCCGATCTGGATCATTCTGGTACCGGCTTCGTTCCATGTAATGGCATACATCAGTTCCTTTCCTTCAGCGGTATTCGGAGTAACATCCTGACACATGGTAAGCTTTTTATCTGTAAGCATAGGCTTAAAATATTCCATCTGCTCTCCGGAGTCAAAACTGAAGCCATAGTATTTAGGCAAAGTACCACTGTAGATATATCCGTTTTTATCAAACAAATGAATTTCGTCTACTAATATCAAATCTGCTATTTTCTGCAATTCTTCTACATCATATTCCACCTGTGGTTTTGCATCTATAATATAGGATACAGCCTTTGCTCTTACTATATAATCGTCCTTTAGCGATTCGATGAGTCCATTTTCACTATCATCATTTTTATTGAGCACGGTGATAACACGATCCAGCAGTACTTTTGACATCCTGTATGTATTACTGTCATTGACATACTTTAAAATTCCGGCTTCAAGCAATAATGCAATCGCAATGGTTGCAAACGCTAAAAAAACAAGCTTTTTTTTCTTCATAAATATATTTTATCATAATTTCCATATGTAAACCATACATAATTTGCATGAATTTTCTCCGAAATTACCGTTCGGTTACTGTTCACTCCGTTCACAGTAACGCGCTTCGCGATGCACAGAAATCATGCATTCGCATGATTTCGCGCCGCAATTCTCGGGTTTTCTGTGAACTTTGTTCACAAAAAACGCCTCGCGGAATGCTACCAGTGAACAGTAACACCGTTCGTTACTGCTCACTCCATTCACAGTAATGCGCTTTGCGATGCACAAAAAGACGAACCTTCTTGTGACAAGCACAAGAAGTAGCGTTCACAACCTGGCCGGCAACTCATAAGTTTTTTGTTATGTAAACCAATCATACTCGCCTAATTGCCTTTCAAAAACTGTTGAATATGATACCTTCTTATTGTCACGAGCAAAAAAATTACCTCATCTCGTGCGCATAATTCCCCCATATTTTCACATACTATCCATACACTACAAAATATGGAAACCCACAAAACAAACAAGCTCTATAGTGTGTTTAAAAAAGTCAATTGTTTCCCACAATTGCATCATAAAGTACAGGAGGAACAGATAAATGAAAGCCACAGGAATCGTAAGAAGAATAGATGATCTGGGCCGGGTGGTCATCCCAAAAGAAATCCGTCGGACCCTGCGAATCAAAGAAGGTACCCCACTTGAAATTTTCACCGACCGTGAAGGTGAAATCATTCTGAAAAAATACTCCCCAATCGGAGAGCTTAGCCTTTTTGCAAAAGAATACGCCGAGTCCCTCTCCCATTCCACCGGCATGCTTTCCTGCATCACCGACCACGACCAGGTAGTAGCTGCTGCCGGTCCGGGAAGTAAGGAATTCATTGGAAAATTGATCAGCAGCCAGCTGGAAGCTGTTATCAATGACAGAGAAGCCAAATGTCTTAGTGCCAAAGACCGTGGCAAAGTCCCTGTGGTGGATGAACAGCCAGTTCCATCCACATCCCAGGTTATCCAGCCCATCATAGCCGCCGGAGATGCTATCGGCAGTGTCATCCTCATGGGAAAAACCGACAAAGACATTCCCGGCGCCAGCGAAAAGCTTCTGGCGCAGACCGCTGCCGGGTTTCTTGGACGGCAGATGGAACAATAATTTTGTTATCGCTGCAGTCAACGTCTCGATAGAACCTGTTTGAAAAATTATTCCCGCAATCTGCCAGTGAACAGAAACTAAAAAACTGCTGTATCCATTTAACCCCTCTTCAAAGTCCATTAAATGGTACAGCAGTTTTCGAATTTATATACCTCAACAATCCTGTTCTGTTTTCTCTTCAGATACAGTGCTACCCTGCTTGCCCTGATCCCGCATCTTCTGCCTCTGCCTGGTAATATCAAAATACTCCGGCGAAATAATCCCACGGGCAACCAGTGCATCAAAAACCTCCTTCTGCGACCGCGTCATCACCATACCCACAGTTGAATTATAATCTGTAAGCACACATCCTGTCTTCTCGATCATCCAGAACAGTGCCGAATCATTCTCCGGGATCATCTTCCAAATCTCCTTCTCCGGATATGGCAAAAGCGCCATCATGGTCTGAAGATGGCCCTTCTCCTCAATCAATCTGTAATCCCCATCCGGCATAATAACTCCATCTGAGAAATTCGGAATCTGATCAGCTTTCTGCAAAAGCTCCTCTGTAATCTTCACCACAAGTTACCCCCTGTAAATTATTTTTTAACGGACATGTCGCCTGTCGGCAACATCACCATATATGAAAGTCAGCTGTTCCGCGCCTATGGCGCTCCCACAGCTGCCGACATCATTTATTTTTCACAGCACCGCACATGTTTTCCCCTATTATACCATGCCGCTTATATAAGTGCCACCAATTTAAATTTTCTCATTTTCATGAATTAATGAATAACCTCCAATTTTCTGGACACCCTATAAATACAGACAGGTACAACAGCTGTGAACAGAATGTATGTAGAGGTGAAAAGAATATGAGGAAAAACAGAACAGCAAAATTTATTTTCAACGGCGCTCTCCTTGCAGTTATGGCAGTTCTCGGAGTGACCGCTTACCAGGTTGCAAACAAACCAGAACATATTCAGGAAGTGCTTCCATTGGAAAGCACCAAGGAAAATGACACTGCCAAAGCAGATGGAGCCAACTCAACTGATGATTCGTCCCTTGCAGAAGCAGGTACTAACATGGTAGAAGCAGATCTGGACGGAATTTCCGATACCGGAATCCTAGACAGTGAGTCTTTGATAAACGAATCAGATAATTCATCCGCAACAGACATGGCAAGCCTTGACAATACCGTGGACTTAACCAATTCTGCTGACATTAACGATACCGCTGATATTTCCAGCTCCTCTGACATTGGAGAAAGTACCAGCGTAAACGCCCAGATCTCCCTGCACAAAGGACCGGAAATCAACTTCTCGGAAGATACATTAATGGAGTGGCCGGTAAACGGACATGTTCTCATTGATTACAGCATGGATCAGAGTGTTTACTTCCCAACTCTGGATCAGTATAAACTGAGCCCTGCGATTTCCGTACAAGCAGTGGAAGGTGCCCCTGTAGTTTCCGCAGTAAACGGAACCGTATATTCGATTGAAAATAATGCCCAAACTGGCACTACCGTCACCATGGAGCTTGGAAACGGCTACCAGGCAATCTATGGTCAGCTTACTGATCTGGACGTTGCTGAAGGCGATACCGTCACCAAAGGTTCCATCATAGGCTATGTCGCAGCTCCTACCATTTATTACAGCGAAGAAGGCAGTAACCTGTACTTCGCCATGAAAAAAGACGGAGAACCAATCGACCCGATCACGTATCTGCCGTAAAAAAAATTCAGTCCATGAAATATCAACATTCACAAAAGTAAAAAAACAACGTATAATAAAGCAGGTGGGAAAATCCGCAGTCGGTACCTAAATCCTACCTGCTTTTTCCAGTCCTTCCAGGCAGCTAAGAGCCCGAAACCCGCCATGGTAGCTATTCTGACACGCTATAGTATTCTTTTGGACTGCAAATAATATACCAGCTTACCGATTGCTTTTTATAAAAATAAGGAGCATTGTCATCCAGTTAACAGCATGACGATACTCCTTTACATAAATATTTATTTAATTCCTAAACGGACATGTCGCCTGTTGGCAACATCACCATATATGAAAGTCAGCTGTTCCGCGCCTATAGCGCTCCCACAGCTGCCGACCGCATTCGTAATCCGGGCTATCACCCTACTTACTCATACGCTCTAGCCCGTCCGATATCCAATAATTCACTCATGCAAGCATGGCTCATTCTTGGCTGCCGTCCGGGACTTTCATAGTAAAACATTAAGAACTTTCACCTTACACCCCAAAAAGGAGCCCCATGAATTACACCTACATCGTCCAGTGTGCCGACGGTACTCTTTACACCGGATGGACAAACTGTCTGGAAAAGCGCCTGAAAGCCCACAACAGCGGCAAAAACGGAGCCAAATACACCAAAACCAAACGTCCGGTAACTCTTGTCTACTACGAAGGCTACGCCACCAAAGAAGAAGCCATGAGCCGGGAATATGCAATCAAACAATTAACCCGGGCGAAAAAATTAGCCCTGATGGAATTTTAAAGGAGGTCACAGTTCCCTCTAAATATTAAAAGTTATTAAAAAACTTGTCTAAAATATTTTACCTTACCATATCATCAAATCGGCATATTCGCCACAAAACAATACATCACAATAAAATGACACGCGCTTCCCAGCATAATAAATACGTGGAAAATCTCATGTGACCCAAAATTCTTATGTTTCGCATTAAAGATGGGAAGCTTCAGTGCATAGATCACACCGCCAATCGTATAAATAATTCCCCCCGCCAGCAGCCAGCCAAATCCAGCCTTAGGCAATGCATGAATAATTGGCATGAACGCAAGCACACACAACCAGCCCATTCCAATATACAGCACAGAAGAAATCCATTTCGGACAAGTCACCCAGAATGCCTTAAATACAATTCCCAGAATTGCTGTCGCCCACACAAGTGCGCAAAGTATATATCCAATCTTGTTATGAAGAACAATCAGGCACACCGGCGTATAGCTTCCAGCGATCATTACAAAGATCATCATATGATCCAGCTTCTTCAGTCTGCGGTTCACCTTCGCCGTAGAATCAACGGAATGATAAAGAGTACTTGCCGCATAAAGCAGCATCATCGTAAGAATAAACACTCCCAGTGCCACGATATGAATATGATCGCTCCACTCTGACGAGCGAATCAATAAAGGCGCTGCTCCCACTGCTGCCAGAAGAAAAGCAATCCCATGTGTAATCGCACTTCCCGGATCTTTTAATTTAAATTTCATGATAGCACCTCCTAGAACTTTTCCAAAGCAACTTTGCAAGCAATCAGTTTGATCCCTGAGCTGCAATGTTTTTGCAAACTTTATCATGTAGTTTTAATTACTATGTCATCAAGTATGTGTTATACTATAACACTTTTTTTGAAAAATTCAAGGGGTTTTATAAAACTTTTATAATAAAAGTAATTTTTCGATTTTCAGCAACATTTTTCACCTCTCCATCTCCATCACTGCCTCAACCTCCATCTCCGGAAAATATGTCTCCAATATCTCCTCCCAGCTACTCCCTTTCTTCGCCATCTCATTCCCCCCATACTGGGAAAATCCAATTCCATGTCCTTTTCCTTTGCATAAAAAGCGCACCATTTTTCCTACTTTCTGCACTGAAAAATCTGCGGAAGCCAGATGCATGCCCTGGCGAAAAGTCTCACCCTCAAGCCAGTTTCCATCAGCTGTCAGCGCAGTCACATAACCGGCACTATCTCGCTTTTTGACCACCAGCTTCGCAGGAAGCTGACTGGCAGGCACATATGTACTGTTTACATAATCTGGTGCCTCCCTGTCCTGACTACTTTCCACTGATTTCAGATAGCCATAATCTGCACTGTGAAAAACCTCTTTCCCATCCCTGGTTTTACCGCTGCTGATCTCATGATAGGGAACTAATTTCAGCTTTCCATTATATGTAAGAACCTGCCCGACTGTTGCCTCTGCCGCTGCTCCATACTGCTGCAGCTTATCCACCGCACTCAGTAATTTCCAGACACCTCCATACCCAACAACAAAACTCCTGCCACTATTTAATTCTGCTATTCGGAAAGATAACACCTCTTCATCTTCTGTCGCAGCTGTCATTTGCTCAACTCTTCTTTCCCTGTTTTTCCCTGCGATACTTTCACTTACTTCATCCAGAATTTCTCCTTCACTTTCCCCCTCCTCCAGCCGCCTGTACACCTCCGACCTTGCAATCACCGCCTGAGCTTTCACCGCTTCCTCCGCATAATCCCCTTTCATCTGTACCATCAACATCAGCGGAACCATATCCTCCACCCCCGGAGAATGCAGTAAAAGTGCTTTATCAGCCCCATTCAAGGCAATTGTACACATATACGGTAGTAATAAAATGAATGGAATAAACAGCCCTGAAGAATAAAAGCTCCGAAACCATTTTCTCATATATTTCCTGCCCTTTGCCATTGCTTAAAAATAATTGGCATACCTGATGTTCTAGAGCCTGTTTGAAAAATCATTCCTGCAATCTGCACGCCCCACTTTGCGGTATATTTTGCCCGAATTCGGTTGCCGTAGCCCGCTACGGCGCCCTCATCCGGGCAAAATCTCCCACAAATTGTGACGCACATCTTGCAGAAAGCCTTTTTCAAACACGCTCTAGGTTTCAGGAATCTTTCTCGCTTTGCCCGCATAAGCAACAGCTCTCCTGTCTATCTCATTTCTCCTTATTATATGCACAATTGCAAAAACTTATTAACCGTAGTATACTGTACCCATTGTTGCGCAGACACGGTAACAAAGCGTGTAACTGCTAATTTTCAAAGTAAATATAACGGAGGTTTTTCATGGCCGCACTCTTTCTCGCACCCCTATACATCCTGATCAATGCATACGTTGTCCGTTGGATGATACGATGGATGGGCGCCTGTCACAGACTTTTTCAGACAATGGCATTTCGCGCTTCCTTTATAGGAGTTTACATAATATTAGCAACAGCCCTGCTCACCGGCTTTCTCATCAAAAAGCCGGCCAACCTGCACCGTATTCTCAAGCATACAGGTAACTATTTTCTCGGAACTTTCATCTATATTCTGCTGGTAATCGCTGTCGTTGATTTTGGCCGTCTGATACTGAAATACATATTCCATGCCCCGTTTATCGGGCACCGCAGCACTTTCGTCATCACAGGCCTGATCTGCACCATACTGATCATCAGCCTCAGTGTTTACGGAATCCTTCATGTAACCCATGTGAAAACTACACCTTATGAGATAAACGTTGAAAAAACAGTTGACGGCATGGATTCCCTGAAAATAGTCCTTCTCGCTGATACCCATTTCGGCTACAGCATGGGAACCGCCCAGGCAAAACGAATTGTGAAAAAGATCAATACTGAAAATCCAGATGTAGTCTGTATCGCAGGTGATATTTTCGATAATGAATATGACGCCATTTCCAAACCAGATAAATTAAAAGAAATTTTAAAAGGAATTAAGTCCAAATATGGAGTTTACGCCTGCTGGGGCAATCACGACCTGAACGAACCAATCCTGGCAGGTTTCACCTTCAACGGAACAGAAGATAACTACAACGATCCCAGAATGGAAGAATTTCTTACAGACGCAGGAATTCACCTGCTAGACGATGAATCTGTTCTGATCGACAACAAATTTTATATTGTCGGCCGCCGGGATGCCTCCCGCTGTGAAAAAGTAGAAGGCTCCAGAGCCACTCCGGCCCAGCTTACCGAATCGCTGGACCAGGGAAAACCAATTATTTTCATTGACCATCAGCCAAAAGAATTGGACAAGACAGCTGCTGCCGGTGTTGACCTTGACCTTTGTGGTCACACCCATGACGGCCAGATTTTCCCCGGAAACCTGATTATCCATCTATTCTGGGAAAATTCCTGTGGCTACCTTCGAAAAGGAACTATGCACAACATTGTCACTTCCGGGGCCGGGATCTGGGGTCCGAACATGAGAGTCGGCACCAACAGCGAAATCTGTCCGATTACAGTTCATTTTAACAATTAATGTAACTATACCACAGATACTATACCGCGAGATGTTTTCGTGAACATAGTTCACAGTTACCAATTAATTTTTCAAATATTGCCGGTTCAGATTTTAAGCCATTCCAACCATGCTTCACTGTATTTATATACAGAGCCAACCATCACATATCCACCTGACAATATAGGTTTTATAGTTACATTAAATCAACCGATTATGCCCCTACGGACTGCCTCTGCACCCCCATCGTTCCATGCAAGGCTGTCCTTTCTCATGTGAAACATCCCGTATCCGATTTCCCCTTCTTCCTCGCAGCCCAGCCCTTTCCACTAAAGCCTGTCCACGCTTCACCACATCTATTCCTTCCAGCATCTTTCCCTGGAAAAATCTTCCCACTATACCTTTTTCATATATCTCATAAGCTTCATGCGCGCCCAGCTCCCAGCCAGTCACCACACTCAGCCATCCATTCATCCTTACAGCCAGTCCGCCGATTCCACCAATCAGTCCCTTTATTCCCTGCACCCCCCGTCCATTTTCACCCATCACTCCCATGAAAAAGCAAGTCACCACAGTCATCACCATATTGAAACGTTCTTTCAAACTGAATTTATTTTCCCGGTTGAAATATTTTTTCAATAATCTCATAAAGGTCCTCCTTCTTGTCATGCCTGTCCAAAATCCAAAAGCTCATCACCGCCGCTGTCTCCTAATGCAATTAACTTTGTACCATTTCAGGCACTTTTTCTGCCTCCGGCAGACTGCACGGACAGCTAACAGCAAACAGCCGCCAGAATATGCCTGGAAAAACTCATCTGCGAACTGCGCACTTTTCATGATTGTGCAGGGTCTAGAACATGTTTGAAAAAGGCTTTCTGCAAGATGTGCATCACAATTTGTGGGAGATTTTGCCCGGATGAGGGCGCCGTAGCGAGCTACGGCAACCGAATTCGGGTGAAATATACCGCAAAGTGGGGCGTGCAGATTGCGGAAATGGTTTTTCAAACACGCTCTAGATAGAAAAACCGCCATCCTTCCGGATGGCGGTAAACACTTCCAAATTAGTCCTGGATGTATGGCATCATAGCAAGATGACGTGCTCTCTTAACAGCAACAGTCAGAGCTCTCTGATGTTTCGCGCAGTTTCCTGTGATTCTTCTAGGAAGGATTTTTCCTCTCTCGGAAACATATTTTCTTAATTTTGCTACATCCTTGTAATCGATCTCGTTATTCTCTTTACCACAGAATACGCAAACTTTTTTTCTTCTGCGGCCGCCTCTTCTCTTCATTGGAGAATCTGGTCTTTCGCTTCTATTATTGTAAGCCATGTTGGTTTTCCTCCTGTTTTATTCAGTTCTAAGAGCTAAGCTCTAGTTAAATGGCAATTCCTCGTCAATGCCATCCGGAATGTTCATAAAGCCCTCTGCAGCGGTTCCCGGGTTCGGCATAGATGCCTCCGGTGCACTTGTGCGCGGATGGGAAGCAGCATAACTGTCGCTGGAAGCCTTGCTCTCAGCAAACTCCTGATCTTCCACAACAACCTCTGTAGTGTAAACCTTCTGTCCATCACGGTTGGTATAGCTTCCGGTCTGAATACGACCTGTAACGGCAATCTTCAGTCCCTGACGGAAATACTTCTCAGCAAACTCTGCCGTACGTCCAAAAGAAACACACTGAATGAAATCAGCACTTGCTTCTCCATCGCGACGGAATCTTCTGTCTACCGCTAATGTGTATCTGGCAATTGCCAGTGCATTCTCTCCTGCGGAATATCTCACCTCAGGATCTCTTGTTAAGCGTCCCATTAAAATTA
>OLSI01001174.1_pt1 | contig 18843 bp, 8 predicted proteins | sample 1672661 | NCBI WGS metagenome assembly OLSI01 (sample SAMEA3136711, study PRJEB25190) | human gut metagenome | biome: human gut; feature: human-associated habitat; material: faeces | place: Austria | collected 2013 | reverse complement strand
ATCACGCCGAATGAGGAAACACCGACAGGTGTTGTGCGTGCGAATTATGAGAACAAGCGAAGCAAACATTTTAATTGTGCTGACATAAAAGATGTAGAAGAGATTATAAAAACAGACAGCAAACTTGCACAAAATTATGTTATCAACGACGTGGATAAACCGTCTTGGATCATTACCGTATTGCTGCCGTGTGGATTTGGATTAGTAGCGTTGTTTTTGCTGTTTACCTTTTTGTCCGCACAGACAGGTGGAGGAGCCGGAGCAAGTGGCTCGAAGATGATGGATTTCGGTAAGAGCCGGGCAACCAGGATCGACCCGGATTCTCCAAATGCAAAGAAGTTTATTGATGTTGCCGGCCTTAAAGAAGAGAAAGAGGAATTAGAAGAGATTGTAGTTTTCTTTTTCCCCGACAAAAGTTACCGTTACGGTATCTTCATACTCGATATTTCTCGTTACGATTCCCTGTGGGAAAAATTCCTTGATGGCAACTTTTTTCTCGTGCAGTTCATCGATGCCTAGATAGGTGATACCAAATCCGCCCTGGCCTAATACGCCCTCGATGGTGTAGCGGCCTATGAGCCTGGTTCCTTTTCGCAGGCAGTGTAAGTTTTCTTCCATATCGCTACATTTCTCCTCTCAATGACTGATATTCTTCCCGTATATTTTCAATATAGTTATCGCCCTCTTCCATTGATATTTTTTCTCCATCAAGAATATAGCCTTCTTCCTCAAATTTTCCATTATGCCACACTAATGATTCTATCTTTTTTAGTTCCCCATCTGTATATTCATAGGTGTCAAATTCCCCTCCGCCGGTATCTCCTGTCACAAAGACAACTTGATGCTTGTCTTTAGAATAGTACATTACACTGGCTTTTCCCAGCTGGTAGCTATGTAGCTTTTTTACTTTGTCCTTTTTTGCATTATACTTGTACATGGCAGCATCCATTCCCACCTCTAAGGTAAAGAATTCAGGGATTCCATCGCCGTCGATGTCTGCAATGTCAAATTTGCTTTTAGGCGTATCTTTTAAAAATTGCATATAACATTGTACTGCTTTCTCGCCTTCTGAAGTCGTGTTGCTTTCTTCTTTCATAAGTTCGGCTATTGTCTTTTTTAGCTGTGCTTCTTCTTCGGTATCTTCCTCAAAGTATTCTTCGGTATCGGTCTCCATCGTTGTTTCTTCCTGCTGCGTCGTTGCATTGCTTTCTGTTGATACCGCAGTATCCTTCTTTGGGGTATTGTGAATTTTATTTGTTTGCCATATGTATAATATTACACAGCAAATGATTACTACTGCTATTATCAGTCTTTTCTTTTTCATATTTCCTCCAAATACACTTTTTTAATATCGTGTTCTTTTTTATAAAGTTTTTTCTGTATTATATCTTGTATCCCCTTATCATTATGTTTTTTTAGAGCGTATTTGAAAAATCACTCCACCAATGTATAATTATGCCGCTTCATCGTCAATTCCGCTTACTGATCTTCCATATACTCATCATAGCTTCTCGGATCACCGACTCTCCTGCTGAAACTACAATACCGATACATACAGTCTATATAATATTCTACCCACGTTGATTTCGTAGAATCGTGCTGAAAACTGGTGCATACCTCCATGATATATACATAGTCATCGTTTGCTGCGATAGATGCATATACATTCTGGTTGTCTGTGATTCCACTTAATACGCCTCGGGCAAATCCACGTTCGTCCGTTTCCTCTCGGAATAAAATCTTTTCTTTTTGAGACAGATTCGTATAGGAATTATATAGATTTTCCATTCCCTGTGCCGGGCTTCCTGATGTATTATCTTTACGGATAAACTTCACCGTGTCATTTTCATCATCAGAGGTAAAAATACAACTGTCTCCGTCATAATATGCGTAATTATAAACATTTTGTGGATAATAGAATGTATAATCTCCATCAGGACTTTCCAAGTATGTATAATTATCAAGGCTGAGACATTCGCTGTAGTCCGCAGAAGCATCGGTATCTTCAAATATTTCCTCATTGCCATCTGCTCCGACAGCCTGCGTATCCACAGTATCTTCTGTTGTGCTCGCTGCCTGTGTCGCAGCCGCCTGCTGCTCGGTTGTACTTTGCTGCGTATCTTGTGATTTACTTTCTGTTGTACTCTGTGTTGCCGCAGTAGTATTTTCTGCCATTTTTTCCGATTCTTTCCCCGATTCTGCTCTCGCTGTATTTCCGGCCGTCTGGCTATTCTTTGAATTTGTAAATAATACAACACCTATCCCGATCATAATCACAGCAGTTAATGTACAGCAAAGAGCTACGATAAGCGGGGTAGAATTCTTTGTCTTTACCGGGGGCTGCGGCGGAGTGTATGGCGGCACATCCGGATATCCTTGTTGCCTGCTCTGACTGGACGTTCCTGAAGGACTTCCCCAATCATAACTCCCTGCTGGCTGGGTAAATGTATTCATATTAACAGATACAGTATTGTCAGATACCACGCTATATAAATCTTCGCAAAATTCCCCGAGATTCCGATAGCGGTCAGCAGGCCGAATCTGTAAAGCTCTCATAATGGCATATTCTACGGGTGGAGCAATGCGTACACCAAGCATTGATGGACTAACCAGTGTGTCCTCCAAGCTTCTTTTCGTTGCATCATCCGGCTTTCTTCCTGTAAGACATTGATACATTGTCGCTCCCAGTGCATAAATGTCTGTCCACGGCCCCTGTTTTCCGTGAGAATCGTATTGTTCAATCGGGGCAAATCCCATCTTTAAAATGACAGACAAGCCCTCTGCGCTATAATCCGTATAATCTCTCGCCGCTCCAAAGTCCATCAGCTTCACTTCGCCTTCCGGCAGACACATAATATTGTCCGGGCTGATATCCCTGTGAATCACTCCATTTTGGTGAATCTTATCTAACGCCTCCAATATAGGAGCAAATATATTCTGCATCTCTTCGACACTAATCGGTCCATACGTCTGCAAATACTGCTTTAAAGTAATTCCCTCCAAATACTCCATCACAATATATGCCGTTCCATTTTCCCGGAAGAAATCCTGCACCCGCACAACTCCGGCTACATTGTTAAACTGTGCAAGCGTCCGGGCCTCCTGAAGGAACTTCTCCTCTCCCCGGTGGAAATTCGCGGCTTTCGTTCCGTAAACGGATACTACCTCATTGGTCTGCTGATTATTCCTCGTAATCGCTCCCCTCGGGAAAAATTCTTTTACGGCTACCTTCTGGCACAGTACCTCGTCCATGCCAACGTAAGTAATGCCAAAGCCACCCTCTCCAAGAACTCCCTGTATAAGATATCTGTTGTTTAGTCTGGTGCCCATCCTGAGGTGATGGGGTTCGGTTTGTATCATGGTGTTCCTCCTGTCTGATTTTATCTGGTAAAATATACTCTAAAAAACATAATACTTTATAGTTTAATAAGCTGGGACTTTCTGAATAGTTGCTTATTTTTATTATAGCTTTATTGGGATTTAATTCAATACTTTGGGGCTAGATGGTTCATTTTTTGGCACTTTTGGTAAGAGGAATTGGACTTTCTTGGTTGCAAAATTTTTCAATATTTAATTAGTATGCTTTCTAAATACAGCAAGAAGCCAGGAAATTCCTGACTTCTGCCTTATCTTTTTATATTTTTTACTTGATGGTTACCTTTTTTCCAGCTCCTTTGGCTTTTAACAGTTTCTGATATGCTTTCTTCTGCTTCTTTGGAACTTTGATTTTTGCTTTGGCGTGGATTCCTTTAAATGCTTTTGCGCCTACTGTTTTCTTAGAAAGATATGGTGTTTTTATTGTTATCTTTTTCAGATTTTTACACTTAAAAAATGCCTGACTACCTATCGTTCTTATGCTAGATGGGATAACAATACTTCTTAAATTTTTATTTCCACTAAATGCTTTCGTTTTAATCGAAGTAATTTGATATGTTACTCCCATATACTTTAACGAAGGGGGAATAGTTACTGAATTCTTTTTGCCTACATACCCTATACATTCTGCTGTATTTTTTCCTGTAATAGCACATCTCACTCCAACTGAATTCTGCAATTTCTGTCCAATTTTTATTTTAGGACTCTGTGATGGATTAGTCTTTTTGCTTCCCTTGTCCACAACAGTATTTTTAGTTCCACATCCATTATCACATCTTGCTGTCTTGGTTCCATCTTTAGTAGTTGTCGCATTATTATCTGATACATACTTTGTAAACTTATGACCTAATGCTTTAATTACCTTTCCATCTTTTATCTTTGTTCCACAAGACTTGCAGTAAGTATCTCCAGTATTTCCATCTTCTGTACATGTTGCTTTCTTGACATTTCGAAGTTCTGTTTCCCCTTCGTGGTTTGTTGGATCTACTTCTCCATATTCCTTTCCGCAGACAGTACATACGGCTTTCTTGATGCAGGTTGCCTTGCCTCCTTTATGGCCATTTACTGCACAGCTATCTTCCTGAATCGTTACAGTTCCTTCTGTAAATACTGCCGGTACTGTCATTCCGTTCTCATCAGAGATATTGTTTGCCTTTCCGTCTTTGACATTGACTTTGATTTTTCCTGTCTTTGCGTTTTCTCCTGCTTTAACTTCTAATGTCAGCAGGATTCCGTCTGTCTTGATATTATCCGTCGTGTACCAGGTGCAGTTATTCTCGCTTACTGTAAAGGTTCCTTCACTTGTTACTTCTCCTTTTTTCATGGATACAAGGCTGTAGCCTTCCGGCAGTTCTACACTGAAAGCGATTCCGGCGATTCCCTGATTATTGCTGATCCTTACCGGGATACTTATTGTCTCTCCCGCTTTTGTACTTACATTATCAACACTGATCTTCATCTCCTCGCTTGCCCTTGCGGCTGCTTTCTTTCTACTCTTTTTCGGGGCAAGCTTCACGGTTGCCGGAGTATCCTTTCCCAGTACCTGGCGGTTCAGCAATACGACATCCCCGATCGTGACATCCCCGTCACTGTTGATATCAGCAAGTTTCTTTTTATCACTGTCCAGGCTCGCTTTTCCTAATACATAGCGGTTCAGCAATACAACGTCTGCGATCGTGATATCTTTATCCCCATTGATATCTCCGAGGATTCCGCTGACAACTTCTACTTCTCCTGCTTTATAAGCTGCTTTTACATAGCTGCCTTCTTCATTTACCAGATTCTTCTTTCCGTCATGCAGAGAGATGCTCACCGGATATTTTCCATCGGCTGTATCTTTCAGGATTGTGAACGTAATATTCAGGATTGTTCCGTTTGCTGTGATATTATCTGTCGTATACCAGTTTACTACATTTCCATTTGTTGTGAATGTTCCCTCTTTCGTTACGGTTCCTGCTGTCATCTTCTTTAACTGAAGCTTGCTGCTGTCATAGTTAACGTCATAGGAAAATCCTGCGATCCCGCTGTTTTGTTTGATGGTTACCGGGATTGTCACTTCATCTCCTGCATAACCCTGTACGGATCCTGCCTGGATAATCGGTGCATCCTTGTCTACTGTTTCCTCTAACTTTGGAATAGTCTTTCCTTTTTCAAGCAAGGTATTACAATCTTTGCAATAAATATCTCCTGTGTATCCTTCCGTAGTTTCGGTTGCTTCTTTTTTATTTCTTGTCTCCTTATGAAGATGTCCTGTTGCTTTTATCGTTTCCTCATAAGCATCTCCACAGGCACATTTGAATGTCTTTGTTCCGTTGGTTGTACAGGTTGCTTTTTTCGTGATGGTTTCGGTGTAGCTGTGTACATGAGAAGCATCTTTTTCCCAATGTGCATATACTGTTAAATTTCCTGTACATAAAGTACTTGCCGTAATCTGACTGCCTCCTGTTTTAGCAGTAAACCATCCTAAGAATGTATAACCATCTTTTTTAGCTTCTGGCAATTTCCCATAGACTGTATTATAAAGACCTTCCTGTTTTGTATTTCCCTCTATTGTTCCACCATTTGCATCAAACTCAAGTTCATATGATAATGGAACCCATTGTGCATACAGAGTATGGTTTTTTGCGATATTTACTATGCTCTTGGCATCTACTTTATTTCCACCACTCTTTTCTGTATACCATCCTTTAAATGTATAGCCAGGTCGTTCTACATCAGGAAATGTTCCATATACCTCATCATACGTTACTGTCTTACTAACCGCATTTGTCTTACCTCCATTTGCATCAAGATTCACCGTATAAACACTCTTTTTCCAGTGAGCATATAACATACCGGTATCCTGACAAATGGTTGTGCTATCTACTTTCTTTCCATTTTCTGATGCTGTATACCACCCTAAAAAAGTATGTCCTGTTCTTGTAGCTGTTGGAAGTGTTCCATACGCAGTACCATAAACAACTTCTTTTGTACTACTTCCTGAAATGGTTCCCCCATTTCCATTAAAAGTAACCTGTTCTTTTTGGGCCTCCCAACGTGCATATAACTCTAAATTTCCGCTATACTTTTTATTGGATTCATATTTTTCCCCGCCATTTTCTGCTGTGTACCAGCCTTTAAATATATAGTGTTCCTTTGTAGGATTTTTAATTAAAGTACTGCCTGAAACGGCGGTATTTCCAAATACAATATTATTATCTGCTATATATGTCGTTGGATTATCGGAAGCATTTTTTCCTCCATTTAAATGATAATTAATTGAAAATTCATTAATATCGGTTTCACAGATAAAAGATTTTACTTCCGTTCCTGAAATATCAGCCATACTATTGAAATCATCCCAGGCTCCATCCTGTCCAATTCTCAAATAATCCTGCCCACCTTCATAGGCTTTATAGTCATCAGGCTGATTTGCTCCCCAGTTACTATAGCTCCAAGATTCACCGGATTCCCATTTCCACTCCCCTTCTTTTTCTCTATCACTTCCCCCTATAAAAGCAGTACTATAATTAAACTCTTTTAATAATCCAGTAACAAATTCATTCTCTTCTTTTGATGTAATGGAGACAAGATAACCGCCGAAAACATTTTTGCAATACTGTTTTGCATCATTCCAGCCTATCAAAGCACTATTATCAATCAGGTAATATTTATGACCATTAAATGACCTTATCGCAACTGCCTCGTTCTTTTCACCAATTAATATACCTGCATTATCTGTCGCACAATTTCCTAACTTATCGTAAGCATAAATGTGCGTAATATAATAGCCATCTTCATTATTATGGTCGCTTTGATTTACATGATAAGTTATCTTTTTTTCCTCTCCCCCACCGGAATCTACCTTTATATCTTTCTTGGAAATATCATCCTGTCCATTCTTTGCTGTCCAGGTAAAGAATGAAACTTTATCAACACCCGTTTCATCCGACACCTTACAGGTTACTTCAAAACCAGTATTATCCTTGCTGACCTTTACATCCTTTATTACTGGAGGAGTTTCCTCAAAGGAATAACCAGTTCTTCCTGTTACAACATTTCCACTTGTATCATATACATAAATATCTGTTACATATGCTCCCAGTTCATTATTATGGTCGCTTCGATTTACACGATAAGTTACATGCCCATTCACTATTTTTCCACGGCATTTTTCAGATGTCTGCCAGTCACCAACTAAATCATCCTGTCCGTCTTTCCATGGGGTCCAGGTAGGAAACTGTACCCTGTCAATACCTGCATTATCACTAACATCACACTCTACGGTATAACCAGTCAAATCAGGCGTAACTTTTATATTCGTAAGAGTCGGTGCCACCGTATCTATATAAACACTAACTGTTTTATAAGTTTCTAAATTTCCTGCAGCATCGTAGCAATATATATCTGTATGGTACCATCCATTTTGCTCATTATTATGGTCAGATATGTTAACTTGATAATTTAACTCCCACGCTGTTCCACCTACCCTGCTTTCATGCCATGTTATATCATCCTGCCCATTCTTTGCTGTCCAGGTAGGGAATTTTACTACACTTAATGCATTATTGTCTTTTACAATACAATGAACTATGTAACCTGTTGAAGACACATTCCAAACACTTACTTCACTGATAGTCGGCTTTTCTGCATCTGTTTGTAAATCTTTCCAGAGATTTGTCCAATCCGTTGGTGCTCCATTATTTGTTGAATGTCCTGCTAATGCTTTTCCCTTATTTATGATGGATGTTGTTCTCCCTCTATTAATAGAAAAAGCCTGATATGCGTAAATATTACCTCTTCCATATTTAGTTACACTATTTACTGCTCCTTTAAATACACTAATATCAACATGATTTCCGTAAACATGTCCATAAGTACCATCACTCTTTTTACCTTGACCACCAGCATCATAAAATGCGGTTCCCTGACCTATCGTCTGTCCAACTGATATATCAGAAATATTTTCATCATGCATAAATCCAACGGTCATATAATCTAATGTTCCATCTGGATAATATACTCTATCTGTACTTTGGAACAGTACATATCCCCAGCGGCTATCCTTTTGCTTTACCACTCCGGTAAATGGTGCAAATACCCTTCCTCCCGGTAAAATATCAATTGCATTATAATCTCCATGCGATGAACCACTTCCTGTTTCATAGGCAATCTGGCTCAAATTCATCTGTGGTGCCGGAAACCACGCTGTTTCATAGGCCATCGCCTTTACGCTAAATCGTGGGCAGTAAAACAGTACTCCCATGATAAAACATGCGGCAAATATCATTTTTATTTTTTTCATAACACTTATCCTCCTTTTACATATACAAATATTGAACACCGCTTCTTTTTCGACATTTGTTTAATTCCTTACCTGCATTATATCGACTTCCTATTGTAATTCAATAGGTTGTGTCCAAGTGGTCGTTTTTTCGACACTTTTGGTAGCTGTACGACAAAAAGCCGGAAATATTCCGGCTTTTTGCAATCATTTTTTATTGTTTTCTTTTACTTAACAGTGACTTTCTTACCGACTCCTCTTGCCTTTAACAGCTTCTGATATGCCTTCTTCTGTTTCTTTGGAACTTTGATAGTTGCTTTTGCGTGAATTCCTTTAAATGCATTCGCTCCTACCTTTTTGCTGGAAAGATATGTTGTTTTTATTGTGATTTTCTTTAGGTTTTTACATTTTGCAAATGCTTCTTTTCCTATCTTTCGTACTGTTGCTGGAATCACTACTGCCTTTATCTTTGGATCTCCTTTGAATGCTTTTGTTGCAATCGATGTTACCTGACATTTGATTCCTTTTAACTTCACTGTAGATGGAATTGTTCGGGAAGCTTTTTTAGAAGTTGCTTTCACATATTCCACTGTGTTCTTTCCTGTTACTTTATATACTGCTCCGGTGGATTTATCTGTGATTTTCTCTCCTGTTTTTAATTTTGGTTTATTACTATTTCCGATTGGCTTAGTATTGTTTCCAAGTGCTTTGATGACTTCTGTTCTTGTTATTTTACATACTGTACAGGTATATGTTTTTATTCCTGTCTGTGTCGCTGTAGCTGCCTTTGTAATCACACCGTTATCCCACTGATGTCCGACGGCTTTCGTTACACTACCAGCTTCAATGAGATTTCCACAGTTTGTACAATATATATCTCCTGAATAGCCATCTAAAGTACAAGTTGCAACTTTTGCATTCCTTACTTCTCTCTTTGTAGTATCTGTATGTTTACATTCCTCTTCTACTTTTTCGGTAATAACATCTACTTTAAATCCCCATGCATTTCCTGCATCATCTGATACTAACTGTATTTTAACAGTATCTCCTGAAACGGTGATTGTCTTCCCTGCTAATTGTGTACCAGTGTATTTTCCAACCTGTTTATTCTCTTTATCAAAAACATACAGATAGTCGAAATCTTCTTCCAATGCAGTTTTACTGTTAAATGTAATATTTAATGCCGAAGCTCCTGTTTTTGTGTATACCCAGAAATCAGAACAGTTATTTTCATAGTTATGTGTGCTCTCTAACTTTGAAATATCCGTAACTACATAGGCTGTATTTTTAACGGTAACTTTACAGCTTCTGCTTACTTCACTGCCATCTTTTGCCTTTGCTGTAATTACTGCTGTTCCTTTTTCCTTTGCCTGTACCAAACCATTTTTGTCTACTGTTGCCACTTTTTCATCGGAAGACTCCCAGCTAACCTCTTTATTATTGGCTTCGGAAGGATATACGCTTGCCTGTAACTGGTAAGTATCTAATGCAGTCATTTCTAGGGCTGTTTTATTCAAATAGATAGATGTCACCGGCTGTACAACATTTACTTTACAAGTTGCACTCACTTCGCCAACAGTTACTTTAATTGTTGCCTGTCCAGCTCCTTTCGCCGTTACTGTTCCATCCTCTGCGATTGCCGCCACATCTACATTCGTAGATTTCCATGACACTTCATCTGTAAAGGTTGCCGGAGTGACTGTCATTGTAAGGGAATACTTCATTCCTTTATTCAAAGTCAGTTCTGTTTTGTCTAATACAACATTGGTTGCTCTTACTGCCTTATCAACAAACTTCATTCCCTGCTGATTTGCAAAAGTTTCTGCATATGTGCCAGAAATTCCATATACCGTCATCTTAGCTGGGTAACTGAATGCAGATGTTGAAATAGAGGTTGTTGCACGTGGAATCGTTATCTCTGTTAATTCCACACAGTTCTTAAATGCATTGTCTCCCACTTTAGAAACTCTATAAGGTAATACAACAGATGGTAATGCATCACAATGTTCAAAACAAGAAGTTGGAATCTGCGTAATTCCTGTTCCTAACTTAACATCTGTAAGAGCATCGCAATTCTCAAAAACTTTGGAGCCAAGACTCTTTACGCTATTTGGCACTGCAATATCTGTAAAGCCTCCACATTCATAAAATGCACCTGTTCCAATATTTGTTACAGTATTTGGAATATCAAGCTTTGTTAACGCATCACAATTTTCGAAAGCGTAAGATTGAATGTCTGTAATAGATTTGCTCCAATTTATGGTCTTTAATGCGGTACAGTTTTTAAATGCGTGGTCCTGGATTGTTGTAACTGTGTCTGGTAAAGTAATTTCTGTTAAACTCGTGCAGCCTTCAAATGTTGATGACGTAATATTCACACATTTATTAGGTAACTTCACTGATGAAAGACTTGTACAACCTGAGAATATCTCTGTGTCCATACTTGTTATTGAGTCCGGGAGAGAAACTGATTTTAGACTGCTACAGCCTAAAAATGCTCTTCCATTAATGGTTTCTATTTTTTCTGAGAAAATTATTTTTTCCAATTTTGTACAATCTGCAAAACTTCTTTCCCCTATTGATGTTACTGTATCTGGTATTTTAACATTTTCCAATCCAGTATTTCCAAATATCCCTGTTGGTATTTGCGTAATCCCTTCTTCAAATTCTATTGTTTTAAGATTTGAGCATCCATCAAATGGATACCACCAATTCCATCCATATGTATCTACTTCCGTTAGACTTTTGGGGAGATTTATTTTTTCTATTTTAGTACATCTTACAAACGCTCTATTTCCTATAGATTTCAAATTTTTTGAAAGAATTACTTTTTCTAAATTTGCACAGTCTGCAAAACTTCTTTCCCCTATTGATGTTACCGTATCTGGTATCTCAGCTTCCTTTAATCCTGTATCTCCAAATATTCCTGTCGGTATTTGCGTAATCCCTTCTTCAAATTCTACCTTTTCAAGATTTGAACATCCTTCAAATGGATACCACCAATTCCATCCATATGTATCTACTTCCACCAATGTCTTAGGAATATAAATATTCCTTATTGAAACACAATTGAAAAATGCCCTATTTCCTATACTAATTAAGTTCTTTGGTAAATTAACATTTTCTAAATTCGAACAATCCCTAAATGCTGACGCACTTATTGATGTTATCGAATCTGGTATTTGTGCAGAAACTATTTCTTGGTGTTTTTTAAACACACCATTTCCCAATTTCACTACCTTATGCCCATCAATCTCATCCGGTATCACCAATGCCGACACATTTCCCGTATATCCTGTAATTGTGGCATTTCCATCATCGTCTAACGAATAAGTGAATACTGGTTTCGGGGTACCGTTCTCATCTAAGCCGTAACCACCCCAGGAGCTTCCATAACGGGAATTCCATTTTGTAAAGTATCCTTTTGCGGATGCGAGTCCTCTACTGCAAGGATATATTAAGTGTCCATCTTCAAAATGGTATACTAATCGTACCGGACTATTGTTTTCATTGAATATATCATAAGTTTTGCTGAAGGACTTTTTCGTTACATAAAAATCCAGACTGGCATTTGCTCCTGCAGATGCATATAACCAGGAGGATACTGTTGTACACATTTTCGGAGACTTACCATCATCAAATGTTTCTGATTCTATAACCGTCTGTGCTCCCATTTTGGCATAAATCTTTCCGCTGATTACTGGAAGTTTTACTAATCCGATGGATGCTGTCACTCCGGCACTTAATTTTGTTTTAGAGTGAAGGGTAAAGCTTTTCTTCTGAAAATCTTTTGTCAGTCTGAAGCCATCTTGCGGAGAATACTGTAAGCCTGTCTGAAAGCCTGTCGTATAGGTTAAAGTGACTTCTCCATTCATGCTATATTCTGCGGTAACTGTAATCACGCCAACATATGCCACAGGAATTTTCACCAGTTCTATCGAACCAGATTTTCCTGCCGCTGCAACGGCATCCCATTCACCTTTTCCTGTAATAATAGCCGTTCCATTTGCCTTAACATAAGCTTCTCTTTTTCCACTGTTTATTTTGTAATCTACACTTACATTAGAAAGCGTACAATTAATAGTAAATGATTTGCCTGCACCTAATTCTAATTTTTTTGAAGCTTTTACTGCACTGATCTTTTTATTTCCACTAATTCGTCTGCGGCTTCTATAAGCTCTTCCATTTTCATATGCCTGTTCTTCGGTTCCGCCTTCTATGTAGGTAATCTGTGCATCGCCAACTGCTTCTGCCTGTTTTAAATCTCCCTCTTCGGTTCCCTGTGCATCGACACTTTCTGTTACTTTATCAATGTCTACATCGTTCGTTACAATGACTGTATCTGAACCGTCTACAGTAATTCCTTTTGCTGTATAAACCTGTGCTACTCCATTTTCATAAACTGCAAAAGTATCCCCAACTGTAATTTTTTTCGGACAGTTAACAATCGTTACATTTTTATCTTTATCTACATATACACTGACATCCTGCGGGATTTCTATTACATTTGACGTAAATTCATAATTGTTTTTATAATTTTCATCAATTTGAGTAGATTGCTGCACCGTCTTTGCATCCGATACCATGTTTTCAATTTCCGATTTTGTTATCGTCTTTTCCGGATTAAACCTTCCAGATTCTAGTGCAAACCATCCTCTATTGATGGCAATCTGTGTATCATCTGGATATTTTATTCCTGTCGTATCTTTATAGGTATATGTCTTGTCTTCTAATTTATATCCCAGACAATAATTCAATGTATGTGCTGCAAATTCTCTGGTTGCTGCTTCATCTGGTTTTACTTTCTGCCCTGCTTCTATGTCAATCACACCAAATTCCGCTGCCATCATAATATCTTTATAATATACATGCGCGCTTGTCACATCACTAAAATAATCATCTGGCATATTATCTTTCTCTACAGTCATATCAAACATAACTGTTAAATCATGTAACCATTCTGCCCTCGTTATTGTTCCATCGCCATATATGATTGACGTATCTCTTGCCTCAACTTGCTGCCCTGTTATTCCAAAACAAAAAGCAACTGACACTATTACTAATAACAACACTTTACTGATTTTTTTCATTTGACTTTTCCACCTCTCCTTAACGTATACTTCCTTCTCTTTTTCTCTCATAAAAATATATTTTATTTTGTAATTTTTTTCTTTTATTCCCCCTCGTATTCGTTTTGTCATTTAATTTACATCAATTTAATTCATAACCTACTTGCATTATATCGACTTCTGACCGTAATTCAATAGATTATGTCCAACTGGTCGTTTTTACGACACTTTTGGTAATACATCTTGATTTTTCGCCCTAAAATTAAGAAAAGCGGATTGCAACTTATTGTTCGTTACAATCCGCTTTTCCCTTTAATTAAAACCCCTGATTTCATTCGCCACTCCGTATAATACTTCGCAGAATTCTTCCATACTCTGGTACCTATCTTTTATATCGACACTCATACCCTTTAAAATGACATTTTCCAATTCAGGAAAAACCGATGTATTATATTCTGAAAGGTTTTTCAGCTTTTTCCCGGAGATACGTTCTATTGCTTCTACTGGATTATCTCCACTGAGGTAATAATATATTGTCGCACACAAGGCATAAATATCTGTCCAGGGACCCAATTCACCTTTTGTGGAATATACTTCCAGAGGTGCATAATGTTGATCAAATATTACTGGAAGTGATATGTCTTTTATTAAAAATTTTCTTAGCGTTCCCGTATCTAGCAGTAATTTCATCGTACTATCATTCAGTATGATAATCCTATCTGGTTTTATACCACAATGAATAATTCCTGCTCTATGCAATGCAGCGATTCCATTCATAACTGGCAAAAGACACTGTAGAAACTTCAACACTTCAAACTGTTCAGTGCTTCTCGCTCCTTTTACTGATATATTTTCTCCACTTCATTATCTATATTTAAATAATAGTCCCAACGTCTCTACTTATATCCCACTTTTATATTAGGATTTTTAGCACAAATATACATGATTAATTGGCGGACTGTTTGCTCTCCTGCTCCGTTACGAGGCAACTGACAAATATCCTTTGTTCCATCATTAGTATAAGCTCTTAAGGATCTGTAATCCTCAAAATGATTTGTTTTATGTATATATTGATAAATCTGTTTAATATCTTTATAAGATATAATACAGTTTGTCCCTTTTCCTATAATATATTTGTTTCCCACTCTTACTGCATCTCCAAAAAGTTTCTCTCCTTTCTGAAAGTCCATAATAACGTTACTTAATTCTCCCTCTTCCTCTAATCTTCGAATAATTCTTTTTGGTGCCGATACGACAAGACAATAATGTACAATACCAAAAATTGGAAACAATACCATCACACAACCTATTATCTTGTCTAGCATACTATCTTCGCTTCTAAACATATCTAGTATATCTGATATATTCGTGATAAATATAACAAGTAATATTATTAATATTATTAGTCCTCCAATTTCCCTTATAAACTCTCCAATCGAACTGAAAAATATATATTTCTTTAATTCTTTTACTACACTTTCATTCATAAGTACTTTCCCCTTGCTATTTATCCACCTGATTCACTGTTCCATCTGAAGCCATCTTTCCCGCATAGGAATAATCATCTGTTGCCAAAAGATTTAAATGCAGAACTGGACGAATTCCTAACTCCATATCACTCTCGCCCCCACCGCCATAAGCCTTGCCGGACATATCGACAGCCGCTGCTGAAATATTTTTTTCTCCCGGCGTTCGAAGCCACCAATATTGATAATCATCTAAATCAGCATAATTACTATATTTAATTGTCATACCATAGCTGTCTGTAAATCCATATTCTTTTGCTTCCTCTGTTTCTTTTGCTTCATCTGTTTCTGACAAAGATAACAGATATATCTTATCTAATGTATCGTTTCCTCCATCTGTTTTATAATAATAATTATCTTCATTTATAACTTTTGTTGTACGAATTGCCTCCTGCTCTGAGCTTGAAAATGCTCTATTCATAAATTTTTTATTGAGCCATTTTCTCAGTGTACTTTTCTCCCAGGTCACCTTCTTAAGCCGCTTATTATATTTTTGCTTATCCAGGACAATATCAGATAGTAAAAGAGCTTCTCCATTCTCACATTTTATAACCCGCCATTTGATTGGTTCGTATTTAAAATAACATTTTTTAGCTCTATGATATTTTTCCTTTCCAATTATAATATCATTATTTTTATCCCACCCATTAGATTTTTCTAGTGTACTATATAAGTCGTTTTCTTTACTGCTTGATACAATTTTTGTTTGTGGATAACTTCCAAACCAAATACAGTCCCATGTTACTTTTTTCCCTCCTTCTACAGAGGTATCCTTTACTATTTTGGGATTCTCAACTAAATCTTTTTTTGCTGTAGAAATCTCTTGCTCGTTTCCTGTCGAATAATATTTTATACCACCAGCCAATAGAAGGCACACTATAATTACCAAAACTTTCTTTACAGGACTTTTTCGTTTTTCCTTTTTTGGTATTGATGTTTTCTTTACTGCTCCTTCTATTTTGTCGTCTTTTAATACTGATTCATTATCTTTATCTGGCGAATCTAAGTCCTCATCAATATTTTTTTCATTATCTAAATCTAACTTTTTGTTTTCTTCTGGCGTAAACAGAGCATCATATACGTCCTCACCAAACTCTACTATATCCTGATATCTTTCTTCTGGAAAAATATTCATTCCTTTCCAAAGTATTTTTTTAATGTCTGGTGACAATTTACCATCTAGTTGATCTGGTTCTTTGAATTTGTCATCCATCACCCTTGCTATGGCATCTGGCGGAGTTATTCCTGTAAGGCATTTATAAATAGTAGCGCAAAGTGCATAAATATCTGTCCACGGCCCCTGTACTCCATGTGTTTGATACTGCTCTGGCGGAGCATATCCAGGTTTTAGAATAACTGTAAGGCTTTTATTTCCAGATTCTGTATAATCTCTGGCCGCTCCAAAGTCCATTAGCTTTAATTTGCTATTGTGCTGTACCATAATATTATCTGGACTGATATCTCTGTGAATCAGCCCCTGACTATGGATTTCGATAAGGGCTTCAAGCAATGGGAGCATCATTTCAATTAAATTTCTAAATTGTATCACTCCATATTTCCCCAAATATTGTTTTAAAGTAATTCCCTCTAAATACTCCATAACAATATATGCAGTGTTATTTGCTTCAAAAAAATCAAGTATTTTAACAATTCCTTCATTTTTATTGAATCTCGCCATTACCTGCGCTTCATCCAGAAAACGCTTTTTGCCCTTATTATAATTATTTTTTTCTTCAATAGAAGTTACTGTTACTACATCTTCATACTGGGCTTTTCTCATTGCAATTTTCTGTGGATAATATTCTTTGATGGCTACTTTATTCCCGTACAGTTTATCTATCCCAAGATAAGTAATTCCAAATCCTCCCTGCCCCAGTACTTCTTGAATGACATAACGTCCTATCAATCCGGTATTTCTTTGTAAGCTATATGAATTTTTTTCCATTTTCCCTCGTTTGCTTCTTACTTCATCCCCATAAAAAACATATTTTCCTTTGATCCAAGATAAAATACTCCCTGATCTGGCAGTTCATAATATTTGTTTGGTTCCAGACGTGTTCCCTCGTTAAGCCATGTACCATATGTTGAACCAAGGTCTTTTATCAGAACTTTTCCGTTATACCATTTGACTTTGCAGTGAATACTACTGATTCCTTTTGTCTCATTTTTGAAAAGGACGTTGCATTTTTCTGTTCTTCGTCCAAAAATAAGTGGTGTTCCTGCTGTTAGCATATATGTTTTTCCGTTCAATAATCCAGATACTCCCTGAATAACTGCCTCTACCCTGTATTCAGATTCCTCATGAATTGGATGCTGTTCTGGATGCTGTTCTTTTTGTGCTGATTGATGTACTGGCTGTTCTTGTTTCTGCTCTGGATGCTGTTCTTTTGGTTCTGAACGATGAACTGGCTGTTCCTGTTCCTGCTCTTTTTTCTTTTGTCTTTTTGCTGCCGCTTCTTTGTATTCTGCGCTGTTGGCTGCATTATGATACATTTCATCAACGCTGACCATCTGACGGATTGACTTTTTCATAATGTAGAAAAGTAAGAGCCAGGCAAGTATGATCAATACGATATATTTTACCCACTGTGTTACTGTTCCTGCTTCAAACTTTACTAAAGATGCCACAAGGGAATCTGGCAGCTTGCCTGCGAGATAGGAAGCACTGAAGTTCCATGCGGTATGTAAGAGAAATGCGGCACTGAATGTCAGCCAGAATAAACTATTGGCAAAACATTTCGGTGACATTTTTCCTTTTCCCTTAATCAGAGCCAGAGCGCCGCCATAGAGAGCTGCCCATACAACGTGGCCTCCGATAGCAAGGACTCCTCTTCGCACTAAAATGTCTGCCATGGAGCGAATAATGATATTTGTGCCCATCGCATTTTGGATTCCAATATCAAAAATCTGTAATGCGTAACCAGCGGATTCCATAGCGGAGAAGCCCACGCCAACTGCGCCGCCAATTAAAATTCCCTGCAGTCCGTAATTATATTTTTTCCGGCAGAGGAATATTGTCACGATCAGGCATTTTGCCAGTTCTTCTGGAAGTGGACCCGCAAGGAAAGCAATTTCTGAGATTCCCGGAAAGACGGTTCTCATAATGCCGGTTACTGTAAGTGACAGACAGCCTCCTAAAAGTGTTAATAATAATGCTTCATAGATAGAAATGTTCCCCGGAATATTCATTTCCCAGTAAAATAACATTACAGATAATGGCACTACAAAAGCAGGGAGCAGACATAACATGAGAAGCATTCCATAGCCCGGAAAGATAACACAGCTTATCCCAATTAATACAGATAATACCAGCCCCGCGATCAATACACGGGCAAACAGCCATGGTTTTTGCCAGTCGGAAAGCATTCGGTTTGGCGCTGGAATATGGGACCCCATTCCTTTCGTGAGGAGTGCCGTTCTCTGATCTTTTCGATGTTTTTTCCAGACATCAGAAAAAATATCTCCCCAACTGATACTCCGTTTATTTTCCGAAGCTTTCTGAAAAAAAGTCGTATTCATTTCTTTTCACCTCTTTCCTTCTGATTTAAACAATACGAAATGTGTTTGCCGGATCTACTAAATAGAAAGATTGTCCATAATTTAGATAATA
>OLSI01001162.1_pt1 | contig 18969 bp, 17 predicted proteins | sample 1672661 | NCBI WGS metagenome assembly OLSI01 (sample SAMEA3136711, study PRJEB25190) | human gut metagenome | biome: human gut; feature: human-associated habitat; material: faeces | place: Austria | collected 2013 | reverse complement strand
TGGGACTCTTAAATTTCTTCAACGCCATGATGACCGGTATTCTTTCCCGCCGCCGTGAATTTGCTGTGCTTCAGGCTGTAGGAATGACGAACCGGCAGCTCAAAACCATGCTGATCTACGAGGGATTGTTTTACGCAATGTCCTCCGTAGCAGTGGCCTTTATTCTGTCGCTGGCGGTGGGACCTCTTGCAGGAAAAATGCTGGGCAGTATGTTCTGGTTCTTTGAGTATCAATTCACCATTCTGCCTGTCCTGCTGACAATTCCGGTATTTCTTCTGCTGGGGTGGCTGATTCCTTGCATGATGTATGACAACGCAGCGAAATGCAGCGTTGTAGAGCAATTAAGGGATGCTCAATAACTGTTAAGCAAAAAACGGCCCTCTGCCAAGGAAAAGGCAGAGGGCTGAGTTTTAATCTAAGGGTTTACATTCAGTTACAGTTTTTAGATAAATTTCGGGGTTTCCGTTCAAAACAAGGTCTGCATATCCAATCGGGTCATTGTAGATCAGATAATCCAGTTCTGACCGCTGATACATATTGTCGGCAACCTCGTTTTCCACCGCAAACGTATCAATGGCAATCTTGCTGCCATCAAAAAATTTCAATTCCACACAAGCGGTATCCATGTTAAACTCACAAGAAATCAATCTATCCATAAGAAACCTCCATTTTGCAGGATGTTAGATCATCCCAAAATATTTGAATGCTTCTCGGATCGCTTTCTCTTTTTCCGGTGGGCACTGTGGCTGTCTGGAATCCTCGGACTTCGGCAAATTGTAATTCTTGCCAACTTCAATCCCACATTTCCTCTTAATCTGTGAGATATAAAGATTGGATACCTTTAACCCGCTATGCTCCAGCACATAGTCTTTGATCTGGGTGTAGGTTGCCCCATCCTGAAATTCGGACATATCCATATCTTCCAAAGAGAACTCAACCCGAATCTTTTTCGAGTCGACCTCGCCCTTGGAAAGCAAGACAACCGTCTCCACATGCACCGTCTGTGGGAACTGATCCACTCCGCAGACCTTCTTCAGTTCATATCCATTATCACACAAGAATCGCAAATCTCTGGCGAGTGTCGCACTGTCACAGCTCACATAGACAACTCTCTTCGGCTGCATTTTGAGGATGGTTTTAAGCAGCATTTCATCGCAGCCCTTTCGCGGGGGATCGACTACGATCACATCTGCATAGACGCCGTTTTTCTCATATTCTCTTGGCAGAACCTCTTCGGCTTTTCCGACAAAGAATTCTACATTTTCGATATTATTGATCTTGGCATTTCGCTTCGCATCTTCAATTGCCGCAGGAACAATTTCCACACCACGGACAAATCTGGCTTTCTGTGCCAGAAAGAGTGAGATTGTTCCAATACCGCAGTACAGATCCCAGACAGTTTCTTCTCCATGAAGATCCGCATATTCCAGTGCTTTGGAATACAGTTTCCAGGTCTGTTTCGGATTTACCTGGAAGAAGGAAAGCGGCGAGATTTCATAGGAAATGTCTCCGATCTTATCTGTGATAAATTCCTGTCCCCAGATGGTCTTTACTTTATCACCAAGAATCACGTTATTTCGTTTCTTGTTGATATTCAGAGAGATACTCGTCATTCCCGGCATTTCGCAAAGCTTCTCGATCAGTTCCTTCTGATGCGGAAGTTCCTGACCATTGATGATCAGACAGACCATAATTTCTCCTGTAAAAAATCCGTACCGCACAAAAATATGGCGCACCAGTCCCCTGCCTGTCATCTCATCATAAGGTGCAATATTATATTTCTCCATATGAGCGATCACGCGATCCAGCACATCTTTATTCTGTGGAATTCCCAGAGTGCAATCACGATTCTCAATAATCGCATGCGTACGACCGGCATAGAATCCTGTGATAATCCTGCCTTCTTTATTCCGTCCAACTGGAAACTGTGCCTTATTTCTATAATGATATGGTTCATCCATACCGATCAGCGGCTCCATAGGAAGGTCATGAAATCCACCGATCCGCTCCAGATGACCCCGAAGTTTCTTTTCTTTAAACACTTTCTGTTCTTCATAAGAAACTGCCTGAAGCTGACATCCGCCACACTGACGGGCAGATGGACACACTGGCTCTACCCGATATGGTGAAGGTTTAAGGATTTCCATCAGCCTTCCATATCCATAGTTCTTCTTTGCCTTCATGATCTTTGCTTTAACAGTATCTCCGATAACTGCATCCTTTACAAAAACAGTGAAGCCATCAGCTTTGCCAATGCCTTCACCATCTGTTCCGCAGTCCACAATTTCTAACGTAACAATGTCATTTTTACGATATTCCATGAGGATCAAACGTCTCCTGTTCTTCTCAGATTTGATTCAAAAAGCCTGTTATATCCAAGCCATTCCTTCTTGCCTTTATCTGCTGCAAAAATCTCTGTCAGTGTTTCCATACGGGCATCCGTATTGTCTGCAAGATTTAACGCCACAGCCTCTGCCAGTGCCGGTTTCTTTGGTGAACCATATTCCAGTTCTCCGTGATGTGCCAGAATGCAGTGTACAAGCTGATTCTCCAGTGTTTCCGGAAAATCCGGGATTTCTTTTGCCAGATCATGGATCATCTGTGCACCGATAATGATGTGTCCCAGAAGCTGCCCTTCATCTGTGTAATCATTCAATGGGAAAGAGGAAAGTTCCTTTGTTTTGCCCACATCATGAAGAAGTGCTGCTGTGATCAGAAGATCTCTCTTAAGAAGCGGATAAGCATTTGCCATATAATCACAAAGCTTCGTAACACTTAAAGTATGCTCCATCAGCCCTCCGATAAAACCATGATGAACGGTTTTTGCCGCTGAATGTTCCTGGAAGGATTTCAAAAATTCCTTATCTTCTACAAAAAGTTTATTCAGAAGAGCGGACAGATACTCATTCTTTACTGTCTTAATAATTCCAAGCAGCTGACCATACATATCATCTGTGCTGTTTTCACTCACCGGAAGATAATCTGCCGGATCATATTCTCCCTCTCCTGCTTTGCGGACTCTCTTGATATTCAGCTGCATTGCTCCCGCAAAGGTTGTCACATCTCCGACAACATCAATATAATCCAACGCATCAAAATCATCAATTCCCAGGGAATTGGGATCCCATATCTTGCCATCCAGAACGCCTGTCTTATCCTGAAGGATCACGTTCTCATATGGTTTACCATTCTTTGTTGTTGCTGCCTGTTTCTGTTTACAGAGATAGATTCCACTGAGTCTGTCTCCTTCATGTAATTCATTAATAAATCGCATGTTACTCTTGCCTTTCTGTTTTCCTTTATTTTAACTGTCCTGTATCTTCTATGTCTCAGTCCACTTTCACAAATGTCACCGTATCCTTCCGGACACATTCTACTGAACAGTTACCTTTACTGCTAATTCTACATCTGTATATTCTCCGGATGGATTCTTACGATACACATTGACCTTCGTACTTGTTCCCTTACTCAGCCCCTGAAGCACAGATGCATACTCTTCCATTGACTGTATTTCCTGTCCGTCCAGAGTATGCAGGATGTCTCCGTTCTGTATTCCGGCTGACATTGCCGGTGAATCCACCTCCACATAATCTACATAAATTCCTCTCGGAATCTCAAGACTTTCTGACTGTACGGATGAGATTGTTACTCCTTCAATGCCTATGTAACGGATATCCTCGCTGTTTGCCATACTTTCAAGAAGCGGGCACAGCTGTGCTGTTTCTACCGCACGGATCACATTTGTCCTGTTCTCTTCCTGATTCCATATGATACCGACAACTTCACTGTCCTCATTCAGAAGAATCCCCCTGCTGTTCTCATCACCTGCCATATCTGTCGTAAGCATTCCATACTCCTCGTCTGCAATCTTAAGAGTACCTGTGACAGCCGCTATGGTTCCAGCTATCAGGGAATCATAATCTCCTGTAGGGCTTCCGATGGCAATGACAGCATCTGTCTGTTTCATATTATCCTCTGAGGCCAGTGAAACCGCCGGAATTTCTTCCTGCGTTTCTTCACCTACTGATGCAAAAGGAACCTTGATCACCATAAGTCCCGTGCGAAAATCATTCTTGCACAAAATTCCATCTGCTGTCGTTTCATCAGAAAATGTAACAGTAAACTTATCTGCCTCATCCATCTGATCTGCAAGCGTCAATATATAAAAAGCATCTGAATTTTTCAGAAAAACGAACCCTTCTCCCTCGCCATAGTCCAGAAAAGAATCGTCCAGAAGATCTGCATCTTCTCCTGCTGCTGAGATACGGACAAGTGCTCTTCGCGGCATTTCTGCAATCTGACTTATCCCATCCGACAGATTATCCTGCGATTCCTCAGTGGCTGTTTCCTTCTTCTCTTCTGATAACTGCAGTGCTGGCGTTTCCTGTTCCAGTGACTCTTTGGCCGCGGGAGTCAGAGTTACCACAGCTTTCTGTTCTGCCACACTGCCAAGTTTCTCCAACGCCTTCGGAACGATCAGTGCCATTGCACACGCTGCGCAACTGCCAAAGATCACTCCACAGAGGGCTGCTGTCAGTATTTTGGCCGGCAGCCCCGTCTTTGTTGGCTGCTCTTTTATGGTTTCTTTTATAAAAGTATAGTTCTCCGAAGATATTTCTTTATCATTCCGTTTGGCCATATCTTTTCTCCTATGATGTAAAGCCTAACAATTCTAGTTTATTTTAGCAGAAACTTATGAATTTTTTATGAATAAAATCCGTCTATTTGTCTTTTCATTCCATCAGAAATCATGTAGAATAGAGAAGACTAAAAGATTATAAAAAATAACGAGGAATTATTATGAATCAAAAAGCATTAAATGCACTGGAATACCCTAAAATCATAGAAAAGCTTACCGAAAAAGCCTCCTCCGGCATGGGCAAACATCTCTGTCGAACACTGGAGCCTTCCACCGATCTCGAAGTGATCCGGACCATGCAGCTTCAGACCCGTGATGCCCTGACACGCCTTTTCCAGAAAGGCTCCATTTCATTTGGTAATGTCAAGGATATCCGTGGATCTCTGAAACGCCTTGAGATCGGAAGTTCTCTTGGTATTCTGGAAATTCTCTCTGTCTGCAGTCTTCTTGAGAACACCTCCCGTGTCAAAGCCTATTCTCGTCGGGATCGTGCTGACATACCGGATGATTCTCTTGACAATATGTTTGACGGACTTTCTCCCCTCACCCCACTCTCTTCTGAAATACGCCGATGCATTCTTTCTGAAGATGAGATCAGTGACGATGCAAGTCCGGCTCTTCGTCAGATCAGAAGAAATATGAAGGTAACAAATGACCGTATCCATTCACAGTTATCCGGACTGGTAAACGGTGGTGCCAGAAGTTATCTTCAGGATGCTGTGATCACTATGCGAAACGGCAGATACTGCGTGCCTGTTAAGGCTGAATATAAAGGTCAGGTTCCTGGTATGATCCACGATCAGTCTTCCACTGGTTCTACCCTTTTCATTGAGCCAATGTCTGTTGTCAAACTGAACAACGATATGCGTGAACTGGAACTCCAGGAACAGAAGGAAATTGAAGTGATCCTTGCAGATCTCAGCGAACAGATTGCTGTCGAACGGGAAGCCATTTCTCTTAATCTGAACATCATGGTCCAGCTTGATTTTATTTTTGCAAGAGCTGCTCTTGCCATGGAAATGAATGCAAGCGAACCGGTTTTTAATGATGAAGGCCGTATCAATCTCAAAAAGGCTCGGCATCCACTCATCAATAAGAAAAAGGTTGTGCCTATCGACATTCGTCTTGGAGATACTTTTGACCTTCTTGTCATCACTGGTCCAAATACCGGTGGTAAAACAGTTTCCCTCAAAACAGTCGGTCTTCTGACCCTTATGGGACAGTCAGGTCTTCACATTCCGACTCTGGACCGCAGTGAGCTGGCTCTTTTTCATGAAGTATATGCAGATATCGGAGATGAGCAGAGCATTGAGCAGTCCTTAAGTACCTTCTCCTCTCATATGACAAATATCGTTTCTTTTCTCGAGAAGGCAGATCAGCATTCTCTTGTTCTGTTTGACGAGCTTTGTTCCGGAACCGATCCGACAGAAGGTGCCGCACTTGCCATTTCCATTCTCTCTTATCTCCATGACAGAGGAATCCGGACCATGGCAACCACACATTACAGTGAACTCAAGGTATTTGCACTGTCTTCTTCCGGTATCGAAAATGCAAGCTGCGAATTTGATGTAGAAACCTTAAGCCCAACTTACCGTCTGCTGATCGGTATTCCGGGTAAGAGTAATGCTTTTGCAATCTCATCCAAGCTCGGTGTTCCATCTTCCATCATTGACAAAGCCAGGGAGCAGATCAATGAGCAGGATGAATCTTTTGAGGATGTCCTGACTTCCCTTGAGGAAAGCCGTATCACAATTGAAAATGAACGTACAGAGATTGCACAGTATAAGCAGGAAATTGAGACTCTCAAGAAACAGCTTGAGACCAAGCAGGAGAAACTGGATGTACAGAAGGACCGCATCATCCGTCAGGCTAACGAAGAAGCTCACAAGGTTCTGCAGGAAGCCAAGGATTATGCCGATCAGACCATGAAGCTTTTCCACAAATTCCATAATGAATATGTAGATACTGCCGCTGTTGAGAGAGAACGCCAGCAGCTTCGCCAGCGCCTCAATAAGGCTGAACAGAAAATGGCACAGCCCACCGTCAAAAAGAAGCCGAAAAAGGAACTCTCTGCCAAAGATGTACGTCCGGGTGATACCGTTCGGGTACTCAGCATGAATCTTAAAGGTACGATCAGTACCCGTCCTGATTCCAAAGGTTATCTTTTTGTGCAGATGGGCATCATACGCTCCAAGGTTCATATTTCTGATCTGGAACTTATTGATGAACCGGTAATTACAACACCTTCTCTTTCCCGCACAGGAGCCGGAAAGATCCGTATGTCCAAATCCACCAGCATTTCTACCGAAATCAACCTTCTTGGTAAAACCGTGGATGAGGCTGTTGCTGAACTCGACAAATATCTTGATGATGCTTATCTGGCTCATCTCAAAACCGTTCGCATCGTCCATGGTAAGGGAACCGGTGCCCTGCGAAAAGGCGTTCACAACTATCTCAAGCGCCAGAAGCATGTCGCATCCTACCGTCTCGGTGAATTCGGTGAGGGAGATGCCGGTGTAACGATCGTAGAATTCAAAAAATAACAGTCAAAACAAAACCAAGGGAAAGGCGATATTTATTATGGTAACAAAGCAAAAAATCTTAATCGTAGATGATGACAATAATATTGCAGAACTGATTTCTTTATATCTTACAAAGGAATGTTTTGAAACCAGCATTGTAAATGATGGTGAGCAGGCACTTAAAGAGTTCTCCAGCTTTTCACCGGATCTCATACTTCTTGATCTGATGCTTCCGGGCATCGACGGCTATCAGGTCTGTCGGGAGATCCGTCATGTTTCAGATGTACCGATCATCATGCTTTCTGCCAAGGGCGAAACCTTCGACAAGGTACTGGGACTGGAACTTGGTGCAGATGACTACATCATCAAACCTTTTGATACAAAAGAACTCGTTGCCCGCGTCCGTGCAGTACTGCGCCGCTTTAAGGCCAAACAGCCTGCGGTAAATCCATCCGAGAAAAGTGTCAGCTATCCGGATCTTACAATCAATCTGACCAATTACTCCGTCACCTACATGGGAAATCACGTGGATATGCCGCCAAAGGAACTGGAACTTCTCTACTTCCTTGCTTCGTCCCCGAATCAGGTTTTTACCCGTGAGCAGCTTCTTGATCATATCTGGGGATATGAATATATCGGGGATACACGTACCGTTGACGTCCACATCAAACGTCTCCGTGAAAAGATCAAGGATCATCCGCAGTGGAGTCTGTCAACTGTCTGGGGAATCGGTTATAAATTCGAGGTCAGAAAATGAAAAAACGATTAACCTCCATGTTTTTTGCTGCCTACATCCTGCTCGGTATCCTGGGATTTTTTCTGGTAACATTTGTGGGCTCTCATCTACTGGAGGCAAGATTGGAAAAATCCATCACCTCAGACATATACCAGACTGCCCACCGCATTGCAGAAAGTGATCTTGTACGTCATAACATCACTTCTACAAATGTAGAATCTGTCCAGAATACTCTGTCCCTGGCTGCCAATTATCCGGATACGATCATCTGGATCATCAACAGCAACGGACAGATCATCCTGAGCACCCGCAAGGATATTTCGCCGGATCATCCCATCGATCTGGATGGTTTTGATCCTGCTTCCTGGGGCAGTAATTATTATCAGATCGGAGATTTTTACGGATACTTTCATGATTCCCGTTTAAGTACCATTGCACCTATTACAGAACATCTGAATATCCGGGGATATGTGGCAGTTCACTATCTCATGAGTGATCTGTACCAGAGCCGCAGCAGCCTTCTCTGGATCATTCAGCTTCTGTTTGTCATCACCTATCTGATGACTGCTGTACTGTTTCTCTTTTACAGTTTTTATATACGGAAACCACTTTATGCTATTACAAAGGGTGCTTCTGAATTTGCCAATGGAAATCTCTCCTATCAGATTCCGGTAAAGTCCGAAAACGAACTTGGTTATCTTGCAAGTAATCTGAATTACATGGCTGATAAGCTTAATCGTAATGGAGAATATCAGCGGCAGTTTATTTCAAATATTTCCCATGACTTCCGCTCACCGCTGACTTCCATCAAAGGTTATGTGGAAGCTATGATCGATGGTACAATTCCTGTGGAAATGCAGGAAAAATATCTCAAGATCATTTCCTACGAAGCAGAACGACTTGAGAAGCTTACCCGCGGTCTTCTGACTCTGAATGAGCTGGATATCCACAAACGGATGCTGAATATCCAGGATTTTGATATCAATCAGACCATCAAAAGCACCGCCGCATCTTTTGAGGGAACCTGTACAACCCGTCAGATCCTTCTTGAATTGATCCTGTCCGGTCAGACTCTGTATGCTCATGCAGATCTGGAACAGATTCAGCAGGTGCTGTACAATCTTCTAAGTAACGCGATCAAATTCAGTCCTGATCATTCTACGATCACGATTGAGACAACAGAAAAAAACGGCAAAATATTCGTATCCGTTAAAGATCACGGTATCGGAATCCCCAAATCCAGCCTGAACAGGATATGGGAACGCTTTTACAAAATTGACCGTTCCCGTGGCAAAGATCAGAAGGGCACCGGGCTTGGACTCGCAATCGTCAAGGAGATCATTTCCGCTCACGGTCAGCATATCAACGTGATCAGCACAGAAGGCGTTGGAACTGAATTTATCTTCACATTAGAACAGGCAAAGTAGAAATTTCTACTTTGCCTGTTGTCAGTTTCCAGATTTGTTGTTATGATTTTTTATCAATGGTCAAATGGACTCTGGATCATTCTGTCTTCCTTTGTCAGATAAACACCTCTTGGCGTAATTCTTATCTGTGGAATAACCGGAAGTGCCATAAAGGAGAGGGTAATAAACGGGTCAAATCCCTTCGGTATCCCCATCTCATGTGCTTTTGGTATCATTCGTGCCAGTTTCTCATTTACCTTTTCGTATCCGGCATCACTCATAAGTCCCATGATCGGAAGAGGAAGTGTGTCAAATACCTCTCCATTTTCAACCAGCGTATAGCCGCCCTGCACACGAAGAAGCTCCTGTACTGCCAGATACATATCATGGTCATTATCTCCGATCACGATCAGATTATGGGAATCATGAGATACACTGGATGCGATTGCACCACCCCGAAGGCCGAATCCTTTTACAATTCCCACACCAACCTTTCCAGTATTTTTATGACGTTCTACTGCTGCAATCTTCTGATAAGTTTCGTCCGCTTTAAAGAACTTCTGCCCATTTTCGTCGACATAGCCGACTTCTTCCATGATATCTTCTGTAACGATCTGTCCCGCGAACATTTTGATAATATGTACCCTGCCTTGCTTCCACGGAAGTCGAAGATTGGATTCTTTAAAGCCAAGAAGATGAACTGTGTTTTTGAGCTGCGGTGAACACGGACGGATCTCAACTTTTTCATCTCGGATGATTTTGTTACCTTTATGGTACACTTCCAGTACATTCATCTCATCCAGATTATCCAGTACAACAAAATCTGCCTGATAACCTGGTGCAATTGCCCCAAGATGATGCAGGCCATAGCATTTTGCTGCCTGTATGGTCGCCATTTTGATTGCCTGTTCCGGCTTCAGCCCGAGCCGCACTGCCTTTCTTACATTGAAATCAATATGTCCTTCCCTGCGGATCTCCTCAATGTGCTTGTCATCTGTACAGAAACAGAATCCTGAAGTATCCGTGTGATGCTCTACAATGCCTTTGACAATCGCTTCCAGGTTCTTCGCTGCACTTCCTTCACGAATCAGTACCTGCATCCCATTTCTGAGTTCTTCCATAGCATACTCATAAGTCACACATTCATGATCTGTCGAAATTCCTGCCAGTGCGTATGCTGCCAGATCTTTTGATGAAAGAAACGGTGCATGGCCATCTCGCACTCTGTCCTTAAAGACGGACAGTTTCTCATGCATGGCTACACTTCCATTAATGACAGAAACCGCATCCATCACTTCTCCCAGACCAAGGATTCTGGGATGATTCAGATATGCTTTCATTTTGCCTGCAGTAAGGATGCATCCGTTATCATCCACATGCGTAGCCGGTACACAGGAAGGCATCATGACATAGACATTTGCCGGCACTTCCTCCGTCTGTTCCAGGATATAGTCAATCCCATCCGTTCCTGAAACATTTGCCGACTCGTGAGGATCTACAATAAACGTTGTCGTGCCGCACTGTGCCACCTGTCTGATCAGTTCACCGGGCGTTACCAGAGTTGATTCCAGATGGAGATGGCTGTCGATAAATCCCGGGCAGAGATACTTTCCATCCATGTCGATTTCTGTTTCTCCCTCGTACTCTCCGACTCCAACAACAACCCCGTCTTCAACTGCCACATCTCCTTTACAGAACTCACCTGAATGAGCCATAAATACGTTTGCATTTTTGAAAACGAGAAAAGGTCTTCGAATTCCACGTGCAATTTCCGAATAAACGCGATATCTTTCCAGATCCATGCAGATACCTCCTTTTTGCTTATCCTTATTTTTTTAATTTTATGTCCACTGATGATCATGCAGCTGTCCCTGAAGCTGCATATGATCAAACTGATTCTGCCGTAAGGCTTCATATAAAACAATTGCCACTGAATTACTCAGATTCAGTGAGCGAATGTCATTGATCATCGGAATACGAATGCAGTTTTCCTTATTTTCCATAAGAATCTCTTCCGGGATTCCGGCACTTTCTTTGCCAAACATAATGAAGCAGTCCTCTTCGTACTGAACATCTGTATATGTCTGAAGTCCCTTGGTTGTTGCATAATAAATCCTGGCACCCGGATTCTTTCTGAGAAATTCCTCGTAATCCAGATATGTAGTTACATCCAGATCCTTCCAGTAATCCATTCCCGCACGTTTGATTGCTTTCTCACTCAGACTGAACCCCAGCGGTTCGATCAGATGAAGCCTTGTTCCTGTCGCCACACAGGTTCTTCCGATGTTTCCTGTATTTGCCGGTATCTCCGGCTCATGCAGTACAATATTTAACTTTGCCATTTCTTATCCTTTCTCCATTCTCCGCCCCATGCAAATCTGGTCAGTTCATCCTGAGACGGTCTTTCCAGATAACGGGTAAGTTCTCCACTGTATAAAAGTCTGTCATTGCCGGCAACTGCTTTGCCGATCACAGCTGCCGGAATCTGATGATGCGAAAGCTCCTGTACCAGCTTTTCTCCGTCTGTGCATCCCAGAAGAACAGCTCCCTCTGACAGTAGTTTATACGGATTCACATCCAGCCTTTCACAGATTTCAATCGTTTCCTGACGGACAGGAATCGCACGGAGATCTGCCCGAAGACCAGTTTCCGAGGCTTCTGCCATCTTCCACATACCGCTTAGGACTCCTCCCACACCAAGGTCATATCTTGCATGAACCTTGCCTTTAAATATTTCCGAAATATCTGCTGATACACTGCATTTCTCCAGAATGCGGGCTGTACTCCAGAGAAATCCGTCTGAAAAATACTGAAGCAGTGTTTCTCTCTCTTTTTGCATCAGAAGCTGTGTCCCTCTGATTCCGATCACACCTGCAACTACCAGATCATCACCCTGCTTAAGCGAACCGTCAATCTGTGCTTTCAGTGCCTCCATCGCCTGCTGCCCAAGTTTCATATGTATTTTCCTCCGTTTTCTATTTCGCTTTATCCTCTGTTATAAAAGGATGGAGAGAATACTTGGAACTACCATGGCAAGGACAAGAACGACTGCAATTACAGCCGCAAATATTTTTCTCTTTTTCGGATCAAACATTCCCATTTTTGTCACCTCATTCTATTTCGTTATCCATCCTCAGCACAACATTTTCTGTTGTCGCATTATTGGACAGTGGATTTCTGTTTTCATAATCAAACAGGATCGCTTTTCCACCCGGAAAAACTTCTATATGTGCAGTTCTGGATATCCTGTGTTCTTTTCTGTAAGCCCAGACTGCACTCTCATACGGTTTCTGGTCTGCTGCAAAGGAAGGTCGTTTCTTCAGCCGCTCTCTCAGATACAGATCATACAGCATATACTGTGCCGCTGTTTCCGCATCGATCTGTGTCTCCTCCTTCAGAAACTCCAGCAGAATCTCATAACGACGCATTCTGGAATGTGAAATCTCACTGTATCCTTTCTCTTCATAAAAAGTACCCAGCTTTTCATAAAATATAAAAGCATCCTCAAACTGCGGCACCAGATATTCCAGTGTATTCTGAAACTGTCCGCTGTTATAGTAAACCTCTACCATGCTTTCTACCCGCTTAAGCTTCAGAATTTCTCTGTAAGAAAGCCAGTTTGTAGAAAGTACCTCGTATGGTTCTTTTTCTTTATGCAGGATTCCGTACTTCTGTGCTTCCCGTTCCATCAAAGACCCCTTCAGAACCTTAAGAAATCCCATCTGAAGCTGATCCGGCTTCATTCCGTAAACATCATTAAAAGAACGGTGGAACGTATCATAATCCTCATATGGAAGACCTGCGATAAGATCCAGATGCTGATGAATATTTCCAAAACTGTGGATCTTTGCGACAGACCTTTCCAGTTTCACGAGATCCATGTGCCTGTGGATTGCATGAATGGTGTCCGTATTTGTGGACTGCACGCCTATCTCAAGCTGGATCAGCCCCGGACGCATTTTACTCATAAGCTGAATTTCTTCATCCCGAAGAAGATCTGCCGAAATTTCAAAATGGAAATTTGTCACTCCGTTATCATGCTCCAGAATGTATCTCCATATTTCCATCGCATGCTCATGCCTGCAGTTGAAGGTCCGGTCTACAAACTTGACCTGCGGCACTCTGTGATCCAGAAAAAACTGCAGTTCCCTTCTGACCAGCTCCAGATCACGAAATCTTAACTTCTTGTCAATAGAAGACAGACAATAACTGCAGGAAAACGGGCATCCTCTGCTGCTCTCATAATAAATGATCTTGTTCTCAAAATCCTTAAGCTGCTCATATACAAAAGGAATTTCGCTTAAATCTGTCAATTCTCTCCAGCCATTATTGTGGATTTCTTCTCCGTCACGATAGACAATTCCCGGAATCTCGGCCAGAGATCCCTCCCCGTCCACGTAATAATGCACCAGCTCCAGAAATGTTTTTTCACCTTCTCCTGTCATAACTCCGGTCATCTGTGGTGTTTTTCTGAGGAAAGCCTCCGCATCAAAGGAAACCTCCGGTCCTCCAGCCCAGAATTTTGTTTCCGGAAGTATTTTGTGCAGATCACAGAGAAGATCCTTTACAAAAGAAATATTCCATATATAGCAGGAGAAGCAGACCACATCCGCTCCAGTCAGATAAATATCCTTCAAAATCTCATCTTTCGTCTGATTGATCGTATATTCTCTCAGAAGAATATGCTCCTGATAAGCAGACGCATATGCCCTGAGATCATATACAGCAAGATTTGAATGAATATATTTTGCATTACATGCTGCCAGTAATATTTTCATAAATCTTATAAACCTTTCTGGACCTTATTTATCCAGAAGCTCCTTAATTGTTTCTTTTGGAGTCAGTCCGACCAGTCTCTCTGCTTCCTGACCATTTCGGAAGATCAGAAGTGTCGGAATACTCATAATACGGAATTTCTGCGCCAGCTCTGGTTCCTGGTCAACGTCGATCTTGCCTACACAGTATCCCTCTTCTGCCAGTTCCTCAACGATCGGACCCTGACGCATACATGGTCCGCACCAGGTTGCCCAGAAATCCAGCAACACTGGTTTCTCCGCCTTAAGAACTTCCTGTTCAAAATTCGCTGCTGTAATTGCTTTTGCCATAATGATTCCTCCTGTTATAAGCTCTGTCCTTTGACAGTACGCTCAGATATATGATTTCCGTTTGCCTGTTTTTTATGAAGATTTTTTACTGCGGACATACTTCCCTGCACTGATGGCGGCCATACTGCCTTCATAAACCGCTTTTGATACCTGAAGAAGCCCTCCCGTACAGTCTCCCGCCGCAAAAAGTCCTGGAATGGTCGTTTCCATCTCTTCATTTATCTTAATGTTGCCCTTATCGGTGATCTCCGCCCCCATCTGTCTGGCAATCTCTGTACTTCCTGCGGTACCAAGCGCTATAAAAACTCCATCTGCCGGATAAAACGACTTCACCTGTGTTTCTGCTTCCTGTACAGACGCATCACTCTGCATCAGAAGACCGGAAACCTTATCCTCGCCTTCAATTGCCTGAATCTTCATCGTATTAACTGAGATAGGATGTTCTCTGGAAAATTCCGGCTTCTTTCCATCTGTATAGATTGTCACATCCTGTGTGACATTCCGAAGCTGTTCTGCCTCATGAAGAGCAAAGTCCCCATTTCCGACAACAGCAACTTCCTTGCCTCTGTAAAAGAATGCATCACAGACAGCACAATAGCTGACACCTCTCCCCTCAAATTCCCTGAGACCTGGAATCTTCGGAGCAGTTCGCTTCCCTCCTGTCGCCAGGATCACGCTGACCGTATCAAAATCTCCGGCTGTGGTCTTTACTGTAAAAGTATCAAAACCGCTGATTCCCAGCACCTCTGCCTCTATGACACGGACACCCAGGGCTTCTGCCTGAGCAAGTCCTCTCTCATAAAGCTCCCTGCCCGAAACTGGCTGTTCCAGGCCATAATAATTCTCGATCTTCTCCGCCTTTTCCAGTGCTCCGATACCGTTATTTATCACAAGAGGATTCAGATTTCCTCTCGCCGCATACAGAGCAGCTGAAATTCCGGCGGGACCTGCACCGATGATCACTATATTTTCCATTTTATCACCTGCCTTTTTATTATTTTATAATATTACACCGGAAAGGAAATGTCCAGAATGTTTTCTATTCCTTGAAAAACCCCAAATTTTTTATGTATTTATTTTTACAATTATGTTATATTTATCTTATGATGTCTTGGTCAGACTGAATGCACGCGAAACCCGGGTGCATGATCCTGAGCTGATATCTGCAGATACGATATTTATTAAATTTATATAAGGAGTAACTATCATTATGCGAAGCTTCGAATATTTTGCCCCCACAAGGGTTATTTTTGGCAAAGATTCTCATTTACAGATTGGTGATATCCTGAAAGAAGAAGGCTGCCATAAAGTTCTGATCCATTACGGCGGTCACAGTGCCATCTCTTCCGGACTTCTTGATGAAATCAAAAAATGTCTTACCGATGCTGATATTGACTTTGTCACTCTGGGCGGTGTTGTTCCAAATCCCCGTCTTTCCAAAGTACGCGAAGGCATTGAACTCTGCCGGAAAGAGAATGTAGATTTTATTCTTGCCGTTGGCGGCGGAAGTGTCATCGATTCCGGCAAAGCAATCGGTTATGGTGTTGCGAATCCATGGACAGATGTCTGGAATTTCTTCCTCAAGACAGAGACTCCGACTGCCTGTCTTCCGATTGGTGTAATTCCTACCATTGCAGCTTCCGGAAGTGAAATGAGCGGTTCCTGTGTTATCACCAACGAAGAGGGCTGGCTCAAACGTGGAAGTACCAGAAGTGATCTTTGCCGTCCTAAATTCGCTCTGATGAATCCAAGGCTGACCTACAGTCTTCCTCAGTATCAGACCGAGAGCGGATGTGTCGACATTCTCATGCACACCATGGAACGCTATTTTGTCAATATCGAAACTATGGAGATTACCGACAGCATGAGTGAATCTCTGATGCAGACAGTGATCTATAACGCACGTATCCTTATGAAGGAGCCAGGCAACTACAACGCCCGTGCAGAGATCATGTGGGCCGGAAGTCTTTCTCATAACGGTCTGACCGGATGCGGCACCGGCGGCGGTGACTGGTCCTGTCATCAGCTTGAACATGAACTTGGTGGTCTTTACGATGTCACCCACGGTGCCGGTCTTGCGGCTATCTGGGGAAGCTGGGCACGATATGTATACGACGTAAATCCGGAACGTTTTGCACAGTTTGCAACAAATGTATTTGAAATCCCATGTGATCTTGATTTCAACAAAACCGCCCTGGCCGGAATCGAAGCAATGGAAAACTTTTTCCGTTCTATCCAGATGCCTACCAGCCTGCATGAACTTGGTCTTGATCTTAATGACCAGCAGATTCATGAGCTTGCTTTTAAATGTAGCTTTGAAGATACCCGTACCATTGGTGTATTTAAACAGTTAAACATGAAAGACATGGAAAAGATTTATTCCATGGCAAGATAAAACTCTTACAAAAATCTCCGGCAGGATACAGCTTTTGCTGTTTCAGCCGGAGATTTTGTATTTTACTGGATAAGATAAACCTCTGTGTAATAAACGCCCTTGGACTCACCCTCTGCATGCGTTGCCACATAAATATCAATACAGTTTGTCTTGATCGCACCACCACAGTCCTCTGCGACATAAACCTGTCCATTGATCACGACCTTGCTTCCATATGGTATCTGTGACGGGTCTACTGCGATCGTGTGGTTTGTCACCGCTGTTACACCCGTAGAAGTGATTCCATTTGCATACGGTCCACAACAAATACTGCACGGACAGTAATGTGTGATCTTGAATACACCAAGGTCTTTGAGTTTAGCATCAGAGGATGCTGCCACCGGTGTTCCGATCTGTACTCCATTCTGCTCGGTAACACTCTCATCTGTCTCCAGTGCATCTGCAAAGACTCCTTTACCGCTGCTTTTGTGAAGGGTTCCTGCATCTTTTTTCTTATCTATGGATGCCGAAGTATCTGTACTTTCCTGAGCATCTGCAACATCCAGGCAGCTGGTCGGGATATATCCCTCTTTTTCCGTTCCGTCTGCATTCTGATATTTGATCCTGCTCCAGACACCATTTACGGTTCCTGTACGCTTTACCTGATCCAGTTCCAGCACTTCGCCGACAACTTCTCCATCCTTCTTTCCCGGATAATCCAGAATGCTGCTGTCAGATGTTACTTCCACTTCTTCCTCATCTACAGACAGAATCTGATTTTCGCTGTTCAGTGCCTGCGTCTGCATATATCCTATGACCTTTTCTCCTTCAGACTCTGCCTCCACCTTACTCCAGCCATTGTCACAGATCGCCGTCTGTTCTACCTGGTCTCCCAGTGCTGCTGCCATAAGCTCCGCACTGCTGTCAGAGGGCATGGAATAAATACCTGCTATTCTGGCTGTCACATAAAGTGTTTTCTTATCTGCTGTTACCTGAACCCTATTCCCCTTACCATCATCTGTCTCAAATGTCTGGACAGACTTATTTTCCTTCTGTGCCGTTTCCAGCACTGTATCATAATCCGGAACTTCGCCATAAACCAGAGATGCATGACATAACAGCACACTCCCCAGCAAAAGGGCCGTCGTTCTCTTCTTCACGAATCTTTCACCTCTTTCTGTCAGTTTACTATATTTGTTACTGTTCACTCCGTTCGCAGTAACTTGGTCAAAATGCATTCCAAATCACCTTCGGTGATGGCATTTTGCCCCGTATGTCTCGGGATTTTGCCATATTCATGGCAAAACACCTCGCGGGATATTACCTGTGAACAGTTTACTATATTTCCAACTTTGAGCATCACTGTCCTGTTTGATCCATATAGCACAATTCTATTTCTGTGAGTATTGTAGCACATGATATGTGCGATTTCAAATTTACACAAAGTTTTCACTCTTTTTTAACAAAGCGTCCAAAATAGCACTGAAAAACTTTTTTTCAAATTTTTGAATTTTTTTCAAAAAAATATTGATGTTTTTCGAATATGGCTTAACTATGCCGTTGTTAGTTTTGCGTAACTTTTTATTTCTTTCAAAAATTCATATATTCGATATACAATTTTTCAAAATCTTCACTGTTTCCGAGTGAAATTTCGGAACTGATTTCCTTTATACGACCGATTCTTTCATCGCCGTCCTGCCTTTCGGCATACTTGACGCAACCGCCGAGCGAGCTGTTGCCGATAACTTTCGTCTTACCCAAAAACTCACGCGGCAATATTCCGATATTGCAAGCCTTTTCAATCGAAAGACCGTAACCGAAACCGCCGGCAAGATACACCGTATCAATTTGTGAAAGCTCTGTTCCCCACGACTTCGCAAGCACATCAATACCGGCTCTCACCGCCGATTTTGCCATTTGCACCTGACGAATATCATTTTGCGTAAACACAACATCCTCCGCGACCTTATAACCGTTTATAAAATAGTCGTCATTTAAAAGACCCGTTTTATCAATTATTTTTTCGTCAAGCAATTCCGAAACCAACTCAATTATACCCGTGCCGCAAAGACCGACAGGCGGTTTATCCGCGATAGTTTTTAGTGTCCCCATTTTTAAATCAACACCGCATACCGCACCGTCAACCGAACCTATTCCGCACGAAATTCTTCCGCCCTCAAAAGCAGG
>OLSI01001156.1_pt1 | contig 19050 bp, 13 predicted proteins | sample 1672661 | NCBI WGS metagenome assembly OLSI01 (sample SAMEA3136711, study PRJEB25190) | human gut metagenome | biome: human gut; feature: human-associated habitat; material: faeces | place: Austria | collected 2013 | reverse complement strand
TTGATAGCCGGAACGAGCAGCAAGATAACGATCACCAGCAGATATTGCAGGATGGTCTTCGTCTTGTCAGGCCCCATTGCCCCCAAGCCTTTGATCTCCCAATCCAGGTGGGTATCGGGCTGGTCGTACAGCGTGAGTTTATAATCGGCCAGCGAACTGTTGAAACGAACCAGTTGCCTGTCCATCTCTTGCCGGATAGCATCGAAATCGGAAGGATAATGTGCCAGGATAATGGCCTGATACCAGCCGGTAATGCTCTCCGCCCAGGTATCGTCGGGGAAAGGCTGCGCCGAATACGACACCCATACTTCGGAATACGATGCTTTGGCAATCGTAGACACATCCTTCACCACGCCACTGACGGTATAGGGTTTATAACTGATCATGATTGTCTTACCAGCCGCATCGGAAGTTCCGTAGAGCCGGCGGGCAAGCGACTCCGCAATAACGACCTTTTTGATACCCGACTGCACCTCTTCTTTCGTATATGGACTACCGGACACAAAGTCGAAGTTGAATATCTTCCAGAACACATCGTCGGTAAACAGCATCAGGCAATCTTTCTTCTCCTGCCCTCCCGGGATGGAAGCCAGCTGGCTGCGCCAAGGGGAAACGATGGCGACAGCTTCCGGCGTTTCCATTGTCTGGATACATTCCCGGATCGTCTTCAGGGAGAGGTAACCGTTACCATAGTTTGAACCTTTAAAGTCACGGCCGCCCCACCGAACATACATCGTCCGGTCACGGTTATCCTCCGGTGAATAGTTATTTACCCTTACCTCGTAAGTGATCACCATCACCATGATCATGCAGATGGCCAAAGCTGTTCCCAGAATAGAGATCAGGCTGAGGAGTTTATTCTCCTTCAGCATGGCCAGGGCTTGTTTGAAATAGAGTTTATACATAATCGTTATTGTTGTTTATGCAGGGGCGGTTCGCGAACCGCCCGTACGGGATCTGTTATTCGTAATGCAGGGCTTCTGCCGGTTCCATCTTCATGGCACGCCAGGCCGGATATAAAATGCCGGATATGATCATCAGCGACATAAGCAGGCAAGTCAACACTGTTCCTATCAGGAAACGAGGGATGGTAAAGTCCGCCCAATAGATGTTGACCAGTTCGGCTACTCCCAGGTTAAAGCAGATGATGACAGCTGGCAGCATGGCCAGGAACAGCATTACCAATCCTTCGCTTATCAACAAAGTCCGCAAACCATGTGAAGTAGAACCCAGGGCGATACGCAGTCCCATCTCCCCCCGGCGGTGCTGTGTACGAAACCAGAACGTTCCGGAGATACCCAGGAAGATATTCACGACCAGGAAAACCAGCAAGATCAGGCGTATCCTTATATCACTCAGTACCGGACTTACGACTGCCCTCTTTATTAAGGAAGAGGGACGGACATCGATCAGATACAGGTTGCCTACCGACAACTGCGTCCCCATAACCCGGCGAAACTCGTCACTGAAACGGAGAGCAGCATCCGGACGGATACGGACACAGAGTTCCATATTCGCCAGGTCGTTCGAACTCATTTCACCGGCTATCTCCGTCTCCGGCAGCAAGGTATAAAAACAAGGCCTGCTCTTTTCGTACTCCGTCCAGCGGATAGGCGTACAAAGGGCTTTGACCTCTTTAAAGTAACCGTCTTTACCTATCTGCAGGCTTTTGCCTACCGCATTTTCGCCCGGTAACAGTTCTGCGGCACCATTGGCCGACAAAACGATCGAATGCACATCGAGCATATCAGACAAAGCCGGCCCGTTCCCGCCTTCGCGTTCTATACGGAAGACACGGAAGAAGGAAGGTGTTACCTTGTAGCGTTGCATAGTCACCCCTACCGTATCCTTATAGAACAGGCGGTTGTAATAGACCTGATTGGTATAATGTGTTGCGGCATACGGCTGAGAGCCTATCGACAGGGATACTTCCTCCACTGCCGGGTATTGCCGGATACGCTCCATGATAGTCAACAGATCCTGGCCAGTAGTCGTTTCTTTGGTGGCGGGGTCGGGGGTACGTTCGTTGATATCGACACGGTAAGTATCGGTTATATCGAATCCCAGCGGAGTACGGACGATCGTGGACAATACGCTCATATAATCGATAATGTACCACAGGCAAACAGAGACCAACATCAGTTCCGTCAGTATCCAGACATTGCTCTTACGCTGGTTCCATATTATTTTAAACAGGTGCTTTATCATCATACATCCCTCCTTATTCCCCTTTTAATGATTCAACAATAGGTATCGACGACACACGCCACGCCGGAACACAGGCACTCAATAGGTTCAACAGCGAACAGAACAGGAAAGCGATCAGGAACACCTCCGGACGAAACAGGATCGATAACGGCACCTCCGCCGTCACATCCATACCGAAGTAGGTGGAAGAGGTGAACACCCAATCCTTCAACAGGTAAAGGAACCAATAGGAGAACAGCAACCCCAGTAACCCGCTGACTACCGACAACACGATATTCTCATAAATGATCTGTCCGATCAATCCGGCCCGTGTACTTCCGAATGCTTTACGCACTCCCAGTTCGCTCACCCGTTCTTTCATACGCGATAAAGTCAGCCCCGACAGGTTGATAGCCGGCACCAATAAAGCGATCAGGATAGGGATGATAGAGTTAAGATAGACTCCCCTCATATCCGGCATACCGGGGCCGAAACGCATCTCTTCCACATATTTGGTATCCGGCTGTCGATAGTAATAGACCTTATGATCGACCAGCGTCTTATTATATTGTTCCGTTCGCCGGGCGATTTCCTCGCGTATCTCGTCGAAATCGGACGAAGAGTGGGCCACGATCATACATTTGTAATGTCCCATAATATTTTCCGCTCCTTTTATCTCGGGGATATTGGCCGAAGTGAAAGGTACCCAGGCATGGGCATAAGAGAATGTAGTACGGGGAGTGACATCGGCCACCACAGCGCAGACCGTATAGGGAACGAAGCTAAGCTGCATGCTCTTCCCCACCGCCTCGTCGATCGAGCCGAACATGCGGCGTGCCAGCTTTTCACTGATCACCACTTTCCGGATACCGGCATCGAACTCGGCTTTAGTATATAGGTTTCCCCTCAATACATTGAAGGAGCATATCTTCCAGAACACATCGTCGGTGAAGAGGACGAAGCAGCGTTCGCCCGGATCACCGGGTATCGTTGCCAGGCGTGACTGCGCCGGAGAAGTGATACTCACCGCCTCCGGTATCTCCAATGACTGAAAACATTCGCGGATCGTCTTTAGCGACAGGTAACCGTTGGCCTGGGTGCTTTCAGTCAGTTTATCCTGCACACCGACCCACTTGACATAGAGCGTCCGTTCGCGGGCCGTCTCGGGAGGCATGTTCTTGTACATCGCCTGGTGAGCGATGATAATCGTCATGATAAGCGATATGGCCAACGCCGTACCGAAGATCGAGATGAAGCTGAGCCAGGGACTCTCCTTCAACATGTGAAAGGTTTGTTTGAAATATTGTTTATACATAGTTTTTTGTGTTGTGTAGGGGCGGTTCGCGAACCGCCCTTACGGGAGTCATTCATAGTGCAAGGCTTCTGCCGGCTCCAGGTGTGCCGCTTTATGCGACGGGTACCAGACAGCAAGAGTGATGATACCGGCCAGGATTCCCCAGGTAAGGAGGCTAACGGTCAACAGGCGGCCGAAAGTAACCTCCATCACTTCCGAACTAAGAAGATCGATGTAAGCCATATTCAGGCAGATCAATAAAGCCGGGATCGCAGCAATGGTCAGGATGATCAGACTTTCACCTATCACCAGCCGTTTAAGGTCGATGCGGGAAGAGCCGATAGCCATACGCAGCCCCAACTCGCTACGACGGCGGTTCACACGGAACCAGAACGTACCGATCATAGCCAGAAAGACGTTCACCAATAAGAAGATATTCACGGCAACAGTCAACCGGCGACCGTTTATCTGCAAGGAGCTATCGAGATACTTCGCACGGATATCCGGGTAATATTGCACATCAGCCAGCCAGAAGTTTCCTGCAGCCAGACTCTGTTTCATCTCCTTCTTAAACCGTGCGGCATAGTCGGCAGAGCCCTCCACACCGGGGCGAAGACGGATACAAATCGGCATACGGGTCAGTTCCTGCTCACTGCTTTTGTATATATCTTTCTCAGGTATATTCATAAAACCGATTACCTGCGGTTGGTCGAAACCCTGTTTCTTGAGCGGAGCCGTTATGGCGCAGACAAGATAAGTAGTACTGTCGCCTCTGTTAAAAGCCAGCCGCTTGCCTTCCAGGCGCCCGTCGTCGGTAAGTTTCTCTGCCATAGTCCGGCTGACAACCCACCCGTCAGACAAAGCCTCCGCCAGCCGGTCGGGCGAACCACCGTCGGCCGTATGGATATCGAATACACGGAAATACTCAGGCGTAACCTCATACACCAATCCGCTGGTCGACGAGATCGTATCGTTCCAATAAGAATTATGACTGTTAGAATAGTTGAACGGAGCCGAATACTGACTACAGAAAGTAACAGCCTCCACATCCGGATGCATTCGCAGGCGATCGACGATACGCAGGAAATTCTTCCCTGTTTCCTCACTACCTTCGTCATACGTTATATAAGAAGTGCTGGTACGCGGACGAACGGCTATCGTCACCTTACAGACATTATCCACCGAAATACCTTCCGGCTGGAAAGCGGTCACACCCTGCATCAGGCAAGAGTCGACCGACCACCAAAGCAGGATAAAGACAATCAATAGCTCTATAAACACCCAGACATTGCTTTTTCCCTGGGTCTTGATCAGTTTGAGTATATGTTTAAGCATCGTATTTCTTCTTTTAACTGTTTATAGCCTCTATTATATTTACCCGTACGGCACGCCAGACCGGTATCATCGACGACAGGATGTTAAGTATCAGGCAGACCAGGAAGGCATACCCGAACACAGCCGGATTCATCATCATACCCGGTGACAGCTCCACATTCGCCTCACCTGTCAGGAGGGCAAATATACCCGGAGCAAGCAGCAGGTTCCGGAAAAGGATAACCAACAGGTAAGAAAACAACAGTCCGACCAGTCCTCCCGGCAGCATTAGCACCATATTCTCGATCAGAACCTGTGTGAACAATCTCGTACGCCGTGCCCCGAAAGCCTTGCGCACGCCCAGTTCGGCAATGCGATCCTGCATATGCGAAGCGTTTAGCCCCGACAGGTTAAGCGCCGGTATCATCAGAAACAACACCACTAACAGGCAGAGAGCAAAGTAAATGATATTTACCGGGTTTGCACCTCCCTGATTAGTCCCGATACTAGCTCCGGCAAACTGCGCAACCACATGCTTTCCATGCGATTCCAGGCCATTCAACAGGCGAATCTTTCCGTCGCGCAAACTTGAGTTATAACGGTCGATCTGTTCATCCAGTTCAGCAGCGACCTCCTGTTCCGATACGCCACGGGCCGGCAAGATACTTCCTACCAGAAAGCCGATCGAAGAATCGACCTCTCTACTGCCGGTTTCCATAATAGAGGGCAGGCAGGAATAAGGTATCCACAGATCGGCAGCCACCGATGGGGTAATACCCGATACATCCTTCACCACCCCGCTCACGAGATATTCCACATCATCCAGCAGGATCGCCTGTCCCGATACCTCCGTCCGTGAAAAGAGCTTCTTCGCTAACGAAGAAGACAGGACCACACGGGGTACGGCAGACTGAAACTCGGCCTCTCCAAACGGCTTCCCGTCGATAAAAGAGAAGTTATAAAGACGCCAGAAACCATCGTTCGTCCCCATCATCGACACCTTATACGGATCGCCTCCGCCGGGCAGTTGGGCATAAGAATCACCGTTCATCAGCGCCATGACGATCGGATCGGTCGTTACGGCAATCTCTTCAGCCGTCTTCAACGACAAGAGACATTCTTTGGCGGTGCGGGCACTGAAGTAAGCGGAACTGTTACTGTTCCCCCTCGCATATTCCAGGAAAGAGACATACAACGTCCGGTCACGATGTACCTCCGGCGCCATATTGGCGGTACGGATATGATAGGCGATCGCCATGACCATCACCATCGAGATGGCCAATCCGGTACCGATGATGTAGACCGCGCTGTAAAAGCGGTTTTGCTTCATCAGGTTCCAGGCTTGTTTGAAGTATTGTTTATACATGGTGTATTATATTATTTGTTTTTACCCAGTGACAGGCAAATGCCGTGCCATAAACATAACTAACTGATAGTAAGCATCAAGAACAAATATCGCAGTGTTCAATAACGAACAGTGGTCACGGTATCGAACACTGCCGGTTGCCAGCACGGTTCGTAAACCGCCCCAGCAATTATTCGTAATGTAATGCTTCCGCCGGTTCGATACGGGAAGAGCGGCGGGCCGGATACCAGGTACCGAGCACGACCACGAACACCAGCAAAGCCAGCGTGATCACCGTAGTCAATCCGCAACGTAAAGGCGTTACGTCCATATACTGCTTCGGGAGCAGGTCGAGATGTACCAGATTCAGGCAGACGACCAGTGCCGGAAGGAAAGCGATAAACAACAGGATCATCCCTTCTCCCACCATCTGCCACAGGATGGTACGCCGGGAAGAGCCGACCGCCATACGTAAGCCTATCTCCGAATTACGTTTATTGATACGCAGCCAGAACGTTCCGATCACTCCCAGGAATATGTTAAGCAGGAAGAAGACGGCAAAGCCAATCCGGTAATTCAAGATATTATAAGCCTTTTGGAGCTGCACGTCGCGGTAATTACTCAGAGGCGTGACCTCCGACAGATAGAAATTGCCGGCTTGCAACTGTTGTCGCATCTCCCGCCCGAAACGTTCGGCAAAGTCGTTCTTCGCCACCCCTTTTTTCACACGGAAACAAATGTCGACAGAGCTCCAGAGCTCGTTCTCACTCTCAACGGACAACAAAGACTCGTTCAACGGGACAAAAAGGAAACGTGCCGGACGGTCGAACTCCGTCCGTTTCATCAGCCCGGTAACTCCCGTCACACGCATCTCCAGGCTATCGCCTTTATCGAGGATGGTCTGCCCGATAGCCGAAGAACCGGGAAAAAGCCGTTCTTCCACGGCGGAAGAAATCACATAGCCCTCAGCCATAGCCCGCGCCAACGTTTCGGGATTGCCATCGGAGCCGGCAACACGGAACACACGGAAATAGTCGGGTGTAACGGTCAGAATATCGGCATTCACCCTCAACGTATCGTGCCAGAACTGGTTGCTCATATTGCTGCGGCAATAAGGGAAATGCCAGGAACCGACACTCACACCTTCTATATCCGGGTGCTGGCGAAGGCGTTCGGCAATGCGTTGCATATTCAGCCAAGGCTCGGGACTATCTTCCTCGTAAGTAATATACCCGTTTTCGTTCTCCTGACGGACGGCAAGGGTCAACTTATAGGTGTTCTCTATATGAAAGCCTGTCGGGGTAGAGGCGGTAATGGTCAGGACAGACAGGAAATCGACGATATACCACATCAGGGCGGAGACGACAAACAATTCGAGCACGATCCACAGGTTGAAACGACGTTGTGTCCATATTAATTTAAATAGATGTCTTATCATAATATATCATTATTTATCGTTGATCGAGTCTGCTATCGGCCGGCGCACGGCTTTCCATACGGGCAACAGCGACGAGAGCAAATTAAGGAACACGCAAAGCCCGAAAGCCGAAAAGAAAAGCGGGAAGTTGAACAACATGCCGAATGTGAGCTGTACATCGCCCGTCGCAGCCATGTATCCGACGCTGCCGAGCAGGAAGTTACGCAACACGACAACCAGTACCCACGACACCAGCAAACCGGCCAGTCCGCCGATACAGGTCAACATCAGGTTTTCGGTCAGCACCTGCGACACCAACGTACGTGCGCCGGCACCAAAGGCTTTCCTCAGTCCCATCTCTTCGGTGCGTTCCTGCATCCGCGAAGAGATAAGCCCGGTCAGGTTGATGGCAGGTACAAGCATGAAGACCAACGCGATAAGCAAGTAACGGCGGATGATATCCGGCAGCGACGAACCGTAGTCGAGTTTCTGAAGCTCCGTCTGCTTTGGGGTGGATAGCCAAAATGTATCCAGATACCTCTCCTGCAAAGTAGCGTTGTATTGGAGCCGGCGGCGGTTCACCTCATCGCGGACGGCTTCGAAACGGGCGGGACCGGAGACAAGCAGGTAGGCGGCAACAGGGCCGGCAGACCTCTCGGCATTGGCCGTTTCCGCCAGGACAGGAACCGAAGTGATCGGTATCCAGATATCGGCACAAGTCATCGACATAACCGATGAAACATCCCTCACCACCCCGCTGACACGGTATTCCAGCCCGTTGAGTAGAACGGCTTTGCCTTCCGCCTCTATCGTCCCGAACAGGCGGCGGGCATACGATTCACTCAACACGACACGCTTCACGCCGCTTTCGAATTCTTCACCGGTAAAGGGTTTACCGCTGAGGAAACGAAACCGGAAGATCTGCCAGAACGCACCGTCGACAGCCTCAACCATCGTCTTATAGCGGTCGGGACTTCCGGGCAACTGCGAATAGACGGTTCCCATCAACATATCCGTACCTTGCGGATCGATCACGAGGGTGACTTTCTCCACCTCCGACAAATCACTCAGTATCTGCCGGGCAGCGTGCAACGAGAGCGACCAGTTGTGCGTTCCGCCATTCTCATCCTTCGACTTCACCGATGCACGGTTAAGCTGCAACAGCCTGCTCCGGCAATCCTCCGGAGCAATGTCTGCCGTGCGGATGTAATAGACCGTGGCCATGATCATCACCATCGAGATGGCAAGCCCCGTCCCCAGGATGTAAACGAAACTGAAGAAGCGGTTCTGCTTCATCAATTGCCAGGCCTGTTTGAGGTATTGTTTATACATAATGTCTATCTTTGTTATTCAAACTTTAAAATCACACTAGTCATGGATAAGGAACTACCCAAATCGCGGATGACCGTCAAGCCCGGCAAACTATTCGTCAACCTGACCAAAAGCCAGCTCCCCGGACAGGCTCCGTTCTACAAAGGAACCCTCCCCCTCCACCACACGCTGGATATCGACGACATCGCCGAACGGGCGGTGGAGCATCGTTCTTCCTATTCGCACGGGACGCTCGTCGCCTCCTTCCGTACCATGATGGAAGAAATCTACGGCGCCATCGAGGACGGTTTCAATGTCGACTTCGGACTGGGCCGTACGGAGTTGACCGTCAATGGCCGCTTCAAGACCGAGTACGAGAAGTTCGACCGCGAGCGACATGCCATCCGCATCAAGCTCCGTCCCTCGCCCCGTCTCAACCAGCTGGCCGACTGGTTCCCGGTGGAGGTCACCCCTTACCACCGCAACGCGCCGGCACCCAGCGAAGTAAGTATCCACAACGATCCTTTCCGGCACCAGGAGGGTCGCGAGTTCTGCGTCATCCCCGCCGGCTACACCCTCCCGCTTTTCATCCATGGCCTCCGTATCAAAGTGATGGGCGACCATCCCGAAGTGGGCCTCGTGCTTCGTCAGGAAGAGGGTGGCGACAAACGCTATTTCATCGAACCCAACCGGATCTTCATCAACGAATCCACCCGTCTGGCCTTCATGCTCCCCGAAGTACTGACGCCGGGGAGGTGGGTGGTGGAGGTGCATAGCCAATACAACCCCAGCTACCGCCTCTATCAAAAGCCTCGGGTAGGGATGGTCAACCTTACCGTCCTCGACACTACCGCATCGGGATGCGGCGACTAACTGTATCCGGATGCGGCTCTTCACCGCATCGGGGTGCGGCAGTCTACTGCATCAGGGTGCGGTACTCCCTCGCCTTAGGCTATCGACATTCCTCTCTAACAGTGTCGGGGTAGTACACAGTCTCCATCAGTCTTGCCAGTGACACACCCCCTACCCCCTCTCAAGAGGGGAAAGGTTACTCCTGCCATTGCAACAGCCGGTATCGACCATCCTAAGGGAATGCGAAGCGTTCCGGGAAAGGCCTCAGCGGGTGAGCGTTAAGCGGAGGTGAAAGACGGAGCGTCCGGAGTATGCGCTGTTTGAGTGAAGCGAGTTCGCAGGCGACAGCGTAGTCTTTCACCGGAGTAGCGAAGCCGGTGCAGCCTTGATCTTTTGGTTACTTTTCCATCAAGGGAAAAGTAACTACTGAACCTGTCGTCCGTCGAAGAACCGCACCGTACGACTCGTCTGCTGTGCCTGTGCCTCGTTGTGGGTTACCATCACAATGGTGCGTCCGTCTTCTTTATTCAGTTTATGCAGGATCTCCATTACTTCGATACCCATCTTCGAGTCGAGGTTACCGGTCGGCTCATCCGCCAGAATGATGTCGGGGTTACCCACGATAGCACGGGCGATGGCTACACGCTGGCACTGACCACCCGAAAGCTGTGTCGGGAAGTGGCGCATACGGTGGCTGAGGCCTACCTTTTCGAGAACAGCTTCGGCAGCCTTACGGCGTTCGGAAGAGGATACCTTGCGATAGAGCAAAGGCAGTTCCACGTTATCGAGTACGTTCAGCGAATTGATCAGGTGGAACGACTGGAAAACGAAACCGAGCTTCTGGTTACGGAAGGCAGCCAGTTGTTTGTCGTTCATGCGGATTGTGTCGGTACCGTCAATCTCGATATGGCCCGATGTCGGAGCGTCGAGCAGTCCCATGATGTTCAACAGGGTGGATTTTCCACAACCGGAAGGGCCCATGATACTCAGGAATTCACCTTTCTGTACTTCCAGATTTACATTCTCTAAAGCAACTGTTTCAATCTCCTTCGTGCGGTAGATCTTCTCGAGGTTTGTTAACTTGATCATAATGTTTGATATTTAAATTGTTATAACTAATTCTTTATTATTACTATTCATAATGCAACGCTTCCGCCGGTTTCATCTTCATCGTTTTGCGGATTGGGAACCAGATACCGAGGGTGATCATTCCCGCCATCAGCAGATAAGCCCCTCCAAAGGTCGCCACGAACCGCCACCAGGTATACGGAAGGCGATAGGTGTCGGGCATATCGAAATAAAGCATATTGATGATGAATACCAGCAGGAAAGGGACAGTAAGAGCCAACAGGATAAGTCCTTCGAGGTTCATCAGGCGGCTGAGCTGACGACGGTTCGAGCCAAGAGCGACACGCAATCCCATCTCCCCCTGTCGTGCCTGCGTACGCAGCCAGAAGGTTCCGATGATGCCGAAGAAGACGTTGATCAGCATGAAACCCACCAGGGCGGTCTTCTTCTTCATATTGTCTTCGCGGCTCTTCAGAATCTGGCTTCTCATTTCACTGAGCGGGACGACACTCGAAACGTAGACATTGTTCACCGTCAGCCGGTCGCCCATCCCTTGCAGGAGTGCTTCCATGTCTTCCGCCCGGAAACCGGGTTTCATTCGCACCAGGCAGTCGACAGCCTGCGGTTGATTCTCTTCAATATCCCCGAGCAGCTGCTCCCGGGTGGGTATTTGGTAAAAGAAAGGTATGCTCTCCTTATATTCCGACTCGCGGACGGAACCGGAAACCGCCAGGACGAGCATCTCATCCGAATTATCGGGATGATACTTGACAAACTGCCCACGGGCCGAACCTTTCTCCCCGTAGAAAGCACGCTCCATATCGGCGGAAATAACGATCCCGGTTCGTTGTCCGATAAGCGTTGAAAGCTCCTTTCCCTCTTTTTCTTTTATCCGCAATACGGTAAAATACTCGGGAGTGACGGTCGACTGTCGGAAACCTGCCTTGATAAACGTATCCGCATCAGCCCGGAAGAGTGTCGACCAGGAACGGTTCTCCGTATAGACACAGCCGACGTGGGACAATGAAACTTCTTCCACCTTGTCTTCCTGACGGATGTTGTCGACCAGGCGCAGTACGTCCTCACCTTGCCGGGTGGTGAGTAACGAGTCTTCCACGTACCCCGAAGTACCTGGCATAATAACTCCCAACTGCACCTTATAAACATTATCGATATTGAAACCCAACGGTTGGTAATAGGTGTACTTATCCACCAGCAGTGAATCCATCATGACCCATAGAATGCCAACTACAACCAGAAGCTCGGCAAAGATCCAGCCATTGCTGCGTCGTTGGTTCCAGATTATCTTTAGTATATGCTTTATCATCTTCGTTTCGTCTTTTATCTTGTTATTTATCTATCGAGTCTTCTCCTTTCAACGAGCCGGCTATCTGTTCATTGGCAATGCGCAGGGCGGGTATCCCGGCTGAGAGCAAGTTGAGCAACAAGCAAAATAACAGGGCGATGAAGAAGATACCGGGCTTAAACAGCATATCGCCTTGCAACGTCGTATCGGCATTGGGCAACAAGAAGTCGCGACAGACAGTCAGAAGCAGGAACGAGAGGATCAGTCCGATCACACCGCCCAGCAGGGTCGTCACACTGTTCTCATAAAGAACCTGGCGTACAAGTACACCGGAGGTTGCCCCGAATGCCTTACGAACACCCATCTCCCCGCGGCGTTTCTGTACGGCTGACTGCGTCACGCCCATCAGGTTCAGCGCCGGAACGAGCAGCAGGAAAAGCAGCAGGCCACCCATCTCTGCGAGGAAATCTTTCAGTTCGACTTTGACCTGTCCGATGGTACCGATCGCCTTGTCGAAACGGGTAATCGGGTTGTGGAAAAAATGAATCTCTGCTTCCTGCTTCGTTGAGTTATAACGAGCGATCTGCCCCTTCAGTTCTTGGCGGATGGTATCGAAGTCGGATGCGTCGCGAGCCAACAGGCAGGTATTGAAAGCACCCGACATATTCTCGATGTATGCCATATTGAGTACCATCGGATTGGTCGTGTAAGGTGTCCAGACTTGTCCGTAGGAAGAGTCGGAGGCACGGCTGACATCTTTCACCACCCCGCAAATCGTAAAAGGCTGACGGTCGATGATGACCGGCTTTCCTACTACCTGAGTCGTGCCATACAGCCCCCTCGCAACACTCTCGCAGACAACTGCCTGGTGAATGCCGGATGTGAAGTCAGCCTCCGTGAACGGCTTGCCTTCCAGAAAAGAGAAGGCGTAGACCTTCCAGAAACCCGGATCGGTATAAAAGATCTTATATGTCTTAAACATTTGCTTAGCGGGCAACGACAAAGGGTATGACATCGTGAACCAGGCAGATACGGCTTCGGGTGTTTTCAACGAATAGAAGCATTCGCGGACAGCTTCGACAGACATGTTTCCCCTGCTCCAGTTGTTCTTTGTCTTTACCTCGGTTCCTTGTTCCACATAGAGCATCCGGTCGCGGTTCACCTCCGGTACAAAATTGGTCAGCTGTACCTGAAAGACCAGGATAACGATCATGATCATTGCGATAGACAGTGCCGTTCCGAGTATGGATATCACACTGATGAGAGGATTCTCACGCAGCATGCTCAGGGCTTGTTTGAAGTATTGTTTAAACATATTATTGTCTTATTATTAGTAGCTGATAGTAACTCTCTCCCCTCTTGAGAGGGGAAAAGTTACTCCCGTCAGCATCTTATTTTATCTTGAGTTTGTTCTTATCCTTGTAGCCACTCATGTCGGAGACGATGACTTCGTCGCCGGGTTGCAGGCCGCTGACCACTTCCACGTATTCGTAATTGCTGTCACCGAGCTGGACTTTGCGTTTCAGCAGTTGGTCGCCGTTGATGACAAACAGTTCGTATTCGCCTTTACCTACGTAATAAGAAGCGTTGGCAATGCGCATGACATCGTCTTTTACGGCGTTCATGACGTAGACGTCCGTTTTCAAGCCGGAGCGGAGACGGCGGTGGCTGTCCTCTTCCAACTGTACGGTGAAGGAGATAACGCCGTTCTTGGAGAGCGGAGTCACATCGCTGACGGTTCCGTCGAGTTTATCGCTGCCAATCTTCACCACGGCTTTGCTGCCGGCGGCGATACGGTCGCCATAGGTGTCGGCTATCTCGCCCTCGATCTTGAAGTGCGACAGGTCGGAGACGATAGCGACCTTCGTGCCTTGCGGTACCTGCGAGCCGATCTCGTTGTTCACATACGTAAGGATGGCCTTACGGGGAGAACGGATCTGGGCATCGTCGAGCGTACGCTTGGTCTCGGCCAGGCCTTTGCGGAAGATGTTGAGTTCGAGTTCTTTTACTTTCAGGTCGGCATCCGTCAGGGCTTGTTCGTTAATGTATTTCTGTTCGTCTTCCTTTAGTTTGAGTTGGCTGACATTGTAGTCGAGTTCCACCTGGCGGACTTTGTCGGTGGTGCCCGCGCCGAGGCTGTCGAGGTAACGTTCGTTGCGAAGTTCCACGGCTTTACGATCGAGTTCCATGCGGGACACTTTCAGCTTCATCTCCATTTCCGAGAGTTTGCTATGGTTGGTGACACGTAGCTTCTCGAGTTCAAGGCGCTTCATTTGTTCTTCGTCGAGGAGCTTCTTGTAGTCTGTCTCCGCGCTTTGCAGGTCAAGCTTGAGGATAGGCGTTCCGATATCGACGGAGTCGCCACCCTTTTTGTAAATCTCGACGATGCGGGAATTGATCGGAGAGTTGATGATTTCCTCAAATGCGGGGATCACCTTACCGGAGGCACTGACGGATACTTCTATCACGCCTTTATCTACGGTCGATATAGTTAAATCTTTACGATTCAGGCTGGTTTGCAGAAAAGAGATGACAACGGCTATCAGTACCACGGCAGCTCCTACGCCGGCGCCGATCTTTATAAATTGCTTGCGTTGTTCTTTTCTTTGTTCCTCTTTCGATATCTCTCTGTCCATATTTAGTATTGTTTTATGTTCTGCCCCGCTAGAGGCAAACTCCGTGCCAAAAAGCTAACGTATTGAATATGTGCTATTAGTTACAAATATAGAGTGTTCAATATCGGACAGTGTGTTCGGTTTTACACAGAACATTCCACGCGGCAGGGTTGTTATTATCCAACACAATTATACAATGTATTAATCGCTAAACAATAAACGTATGAACACAAGATCAATCTTATTCTCCCTGATCGCAGGAATGGCCTTATTCACGACGGCTTGCGACAACAACGACGACGACCACAAGAATGCGATCGAACCGACCCAGCCTGTGTTACAGACCTTCAACGACAAATATCCGGATGCCTCCAATCCGATCTTCACCATCGAAGGTAATTATTATGTAGCCGAATTCACCAACAACGGCGTCTCCACCGAAGCGTGGCTCACCGAACAGGGTAAATGGATGATGGATAAGGCCGACACGCCTTTCAACCAGTTGCCTCAACCTGTCACAACGGCCTTCGACAACGGCCTTTACGCGGGTTGGAAAGTGGACGATACCTATACCATCCACCGCGACAGCATGGCGGTAGTCTACAAGATTGAGGCCGAAAAGGCGGATAGCGACATGGATTTGTATTACTCCGAATACGGTAACCTCATCAAAGCAGTCCCCGACAAAGGAAACGAGGATGCCCCGATCGTTATCCCCGATCCTGTGCACAACCTGATGAACCTGACTTTCGCCACCTGTACCTTACTGGATATACAGAGCAACAGCGAAGGGTATATCTTAAATATGCTGGACGGCCAAGTCTACAAGATCGCCCAACTGAATAAGGATTACAGATGGCAAAACACTTCATATACGATCCCGGAACAGGATGTACCACAGATCATCATGGCAGCATTCCAGTCTACGGGGTATGCCGGAGATACGATTGAGTCTATCAATGTAAAGATCGATGCAAACGGCACATTCTATACCTTCACTGTCGATCATAATGGACAGAGTACAGATGTTACGTTCAATGCGATAGGAAATATCATAGAATGAGTGAGGTTCGTATTTAGGAAAAGGTGAAACATTTAGATCTGCAACATCTGAACCTACTCATAAAAAATCCCCTTCACAATGATGTGCGAAGGGGATTTCCTTTATATATAAACAATAATCATCGGCTGATCAACTCAATCCGTGCACTCTTCACGCCCGGTGAGGAAGCTTCGAAGTAGATTGTTCCCGGAGTTTCTTCCGTTTGTACAATTGCTGTAAGCTGGCCGCTGAACAATTTCATCTGCGGAGCCTGGAAAGACTCGAGGCTGGCAGGATTACCGTTGGCTGCCGCTTTATATGTACCGGCACCACGAACGTTGAACTTGATCAGGTTGGTAGCATCCGGACAAAGGTTTCCGTTCTTATCCACCACCCGTACGTTGATGAAAGAAAGGTCTTTACCGTCGGCTGTCAGGTTGGTACGATCGGCACTCAGTTCGATATGATGAGGTTTGCCGGCTGTATGCACTTCTTCTTCGGCTACGGCATTACCGTCCTTATCGTAGGCTACCACCTTCACTGTTCCCGGTTCATATTTGGTATCCATCCACATCAAGCGATAACGTTTCTGACGTTCGAAACTCTTCTGGGCAGCTTCGGTATAACTGCTGTCGATACCGATGCTCAGGTCTTTCGTACGTTTGCCCTGGCTCTTTCCGTTGATGAACAATTCGGCAGAAGGATAGTTGGTGTAAACGAACACCGGAGTTACTTCGCCCTCGCGTCCCGGCCATGTCCAGTGAGGCAGGATATGTAACGTCTTTTCCGCTTTGTTCCAATGGCTGCGGTACAGGTAGTAACGGTCCTTTGGAATACCTGCCAGGTCTATGATACCGAACAGGGAACTGTGGCTTGGCCAGTTAGTGTAATACGGGGTCGGCTCGCCCAGATAGTCGAAACCGGTCCATACGAATTCGCCGATACAATACGGCAGGTCTTCATGCTGGATAAAGTCGTCTTCCGGCAGGTTCGACCAACCGCAATGTTCCACATCGTAAGAAGAGCTCTGGTGGTCGTCGTAAACTGCCATCGCCTTACGTTCTACCGGGAATTTATAAACTCCACGTGAACTTACTGTCGAAGCCGTTTCACTTCCCAGAATGATCTCCTGCGGCAGTTTCTTATAGTTTTCCTGATATTTGAACGGACGATAATTGAAACCGGCCACTTCCATCACGGCTGCAAAGTTATTGTTCACGACAGCATCCGGGGCATCCATCCCCTGGGTAACCGGGCGGGTCGGATCTTCACGATGGCAGATATCCTGCAAGAAGCGGGCTATCTTGGCATCGCCTTCACGCCACTGGTTCGGCACTTCGTTACCGATACACCACATAACCACACTCGGGTTATTGCGGAAATTATGAACCAGGTTAACCATATCTTTTTCAGCCCATTCATCAAAGAACAGGTTGTAACCGTTCTTACATTTAGCCACGTTCCATTCGTCGAAGCTTTCAGCCATCAGCATCATACCCATTTCATCACAAGCCTTCACCAGGTCGGGAGCCGGCATATTGTGTGAGGTACGGATCGCATTACATCCCATATCTTTCAGGATACGGATCTGGCGACGGATAGCCGCATCATTCACAGCAGCCCCCAACGGACCCAGGTCGTGATGGTTACAAACACCTTTGAAAACAGTCTTCTCGCCATTCAGGAAGAAGCCTTTACCCGGAATGATCTCGATCGAACGAATACCGAACGGAGTCGAATAAGTATCTTTCAATTCTGTCCCGTTCTTATAAAGACGGCTTTCCGCCACATAGAGGGCAGGCATATCCGGCGACCAGAGTGTCGGGGTATGCACGATAAACTCCTGATCGACCGTACCGTTATTATAAACGATATCCGTCAACGGCAGTGTAGACTCCACCAGCATTTCTCCGTTCGGGTTGCGAAGGCTTGTCTTCACGGCATATTGCTTCGGATCGGCTCCGGCAGGCAAATCGACCTTTGTGTTTACATTTATTTTGGCGAACTCTTTCTTTACGACAGGTGTCGTTACAAAGGTTCCCCAAACCGGGATATGGGCATCTTCCGTGACAATAACATGCACGTTACGATACAGGCCGGCTCCGGGATACCAGCGGGAAGATTCCGGCAGGTTTTCCAGGCGGACAGCCAGCGTATTCTTCTGCCCCGGTTTCAGATACTTTGTAATATCAAAATGGAAAGAATTATATCCGTACGGCCAATAACCGACTTCCTGTCCGTTGATATATACTTTGGCGTGGCTCATCGCCCCGTCAAACAGGATCGTAGCCTTCTTCCCGTCGGCAAACTGGGGCACCTCAAACTGGGTACGGTACCAACCCACACCGACAAAAGGCAGACCTCCCGTACGACCGGCGTGTTCCATTGCCTCTTTCTGGCCATCCTGTGAAATAGCCACTTCCTGTTTGTCGTTCTGGGAGCTGAACGGACCGTAGATGGCCCAATCGTGCGGAACCGTCACGGATTGCCACTTACTGTCGTCGAAAGCGGGTTTGATAAAGTCGGTGTTATCTTCGCGAGTAAACTTCCAGTTCTTTTCTAACAGGAATTCACTGCGGACCTGGGCCGATAAGTTAGTTACCAGTCCTAATAACGCGACTAAAATTAGGGAATTGAATCTTTTCATGCGCATTTTAAATGTATTTGTAGTTCTTAGCGCAGCAAAAATAACTAAATTTGTAGCCTTTACAAACTAAATCTACATTAAGAAGTTATAGAATATGTTGATTCAACTTGCATTCGTATTAATTGCTATTATTATTGGTGCTCGTCTGGGCGGTATCGGACTGGGCGTGCTGGGAGGCCTTGGGTTGGCTGTGCTGACTTTTGTTTTTGGCCTTGAGCCGACTTCTCCTCCTATCGATGTGATGTTGATGATCGTAGCTGTTATCGCAGCCGCAAGCTGTATGCAAGCCGCAGGAGGATTAGACCTGATGGTTAAATGGGCCGAGAAACTCCTTCGGAAGAATCCTTCAAAAATTACAATATTAAGTCCGCTCGTCACCTACATTTTTACGTTTATCGCCGGAACCGGCCATGTCGCTTATTCCGTACTTCCAGTGATCGCCGAGGTGGCGACTGAAACAAAAATACGTCCCGAACGTCCGCTGGGTATTGCCGTGATCGCTTCACAGCAGGCTATTACCGCCAGCCCGATCTCCGCTGCAACCGTAGCCTTATTAAGTATGCTGGCCGGACACGGATTCGATATAAGCCTGATTAATATCCTGATGATCTCCGTCCCCTGTACATTGGCAGGCGTATTGGCCGGAGCTTTT
>OLSI01001151.1_pt1 | contig 19101 bp, 20 predicted proteins | sample 1672661 | NCBI WGS metagenome assembly OLSI01 (sample SAMEA3136711, study PRJEB25190) | human gut metagenome | biome: human gut; feature: human-associated habitat; material: faeces | place: Austria | collected 2013 | reverse complement strand
CAAACTCTTCTTTATCATAGTTCACCGGAAGGTCGATCCAGCCGAGGAAGTCGTTTCCAGCGCCGCTTTTCTCCACCAGGATATTTTTGGCGGTCTCAGCGATGGCTTTAATGGAAGTAATTTCATTTTCGCCAATGAACTGCATTGCTTTTGAATAGTCAAATGTAACTTTGTTTCCCATACCAATTGCTCCTTTGTTATCCGTTTTGTCCTTGTTTTATGTCCAAAAATTTATCATATTTATTTTACCAAGTAAGCAGTTCCTTTTCAAGCCAAAAATTCCGCCAGCACCTCCCGGATTATTCGTTCCTGTTCCTTCGCATCCATCTGTTTCAGGATCTCCCGGTTCCGTTCCCGTCCCCAGTCTTTTTCTGATCCCGCTGCGGTCTCCCGCTCACCGGATTTCATGCGGGTCAGACTCTCCTGAAGCTGCCGCTTGTCCCGTTCTGCCCGGGAGTCTTCTTTTGCCGACTTTTTCTTTCCTGTTCCTGTGACCATGGCAGTCTGTACTTCCTCTTCTTTCCACTCATTCAGGCTGGTACTGTTTATATCTGCCGAGATTCCGGAATGACACAGATAATCCTGCATCTGCACTGTAAGCCTGCTTTCCTTGTACCGGCTGTCACACCATAAAACAGCCAGAACCGTAACAACTGTCACTGCTGCAGCCATTCGAAGCATAAGCATCAGATCTGCCTGATTATGCTGTACCTGATAATACCAGCAGCCCAATACCGCAATTGCCATGCTTCCCAGATACCACCCGGCCGCCTGTCTTCTCCACTGGTGCAGTGTCAGTTTCCGGTATCTGTAATCCAACAGCATTCTCTGTACAAATACCGGTATGTTTACATTTCCCTGACAACACCGGCTGTCAATCTGATACCGGTACCTCATCCGCTTCATAAATTCACCTTTTTCCGGCTGCGTATCTGCCGCTTCCCGTATGAGCTGTCTGCAGCATCTGTTGCTGATTATCTGACAAAGTATTCCAAGCAATCCTGTTGCTGTCATCAAAGAGAGTAACACTTTTGACTGTAACAAAGTATGTAACATAGTGATCCCCTTTCTTTTTTCTCAGACGCAGTTTCCCCTCCCCGGGCACGGTCCCTGCTCCTGTTAATTGCAGAGTATAAATCAATTTTTCCGGTTTGCAAAGTAAAATCGTTCGACAAAAAGAGCCCATAAACAGCATGTTTACAGGCTTTTGATGTTCATGTTATCTGTCAGCTTCACACTTAAGATTCCTTCTGAATTTTCTTTAAGAATCCACGGGTCAGGCGCACACTGTGCTCTACTGCCTGCTTTTCAAAGGTCGGATAATCCATGGTGGCACTGTCATCTGCCTTGTCAGATATCGCACGAATAATGACGAACGGAATCCGGTTCAGATATGCAGTCTGGGCAATTGCTGCGCCTTCCATCTCTGTGCAGTATCCATCAAAATTATTCTTAATGCGGTCTTTCACTTCTCTGCTGGATATAAACTGATCCCCACTGACGATTCTTCCTTCAAACACCTGAATCTCTGGATTCACAGCCTCGCACACTTCTTTTGCAATGGTACGCATCTTTTCATCTGCTTCAAATGAAAATACATTCATCTGCGGAATCTGTCCAAGATCATATCCAAATCCGGTTGCATCCATATCATGATGCAGCACATCAGTGGATAAGACAATATCTCCAATATTGATCTCTGCCTTCAAAGATCCTGCAATACCGGTATTGATAACCCCGTCTACCCCAAATTCATCTACCAGAATCTGTGTACAAACTGCTGCATTCACCTTTCCGATCCCACTTCTGACTACAACTGCCTGACATCCTTCCAGTTCTCCTTCCAGAAATTCCATCTGGGCTTTATTCAACATTCTGCTTACCTTCATGGCACTTTTCAGTGCTGCCACTTCCACTTCCATTGCTCCGATAATACCTATCATAGCTCTATATCCTCCTGTTATTACGATATTTTCTATATTAATTCGTCTATGCCCTATTATATCTTATAGAAAATTCGATTTCAACCGGCGAAATAAGTAGCAAACAGACAGAATCTCTGTTATAATCTGAGACGTATGACAATAAAACAATTATTTACAAAAGCAACAGGAGGTAATAGATATGGATTACAAACCATCAGGAGTCTGTTCTCGACTGATCCATGTAGAACTTGACGGAGATAAAATCGCAAATGTAGAATTCGTAGGCGGATGTGCCGGAAATACAGCCGGAATCAGCAGCCTTGTAAAAGGAATGGACGCTCACGAAGTGATCAAACGTCTGGAAGGAACAAAATGTGGTGCAAGACCAACATCCTGCCCTGACCAGTTATCCAAAGCTTTAAAACAGGCTCTTGGAGAATAATTTTCTGCGAATTTCATAACTACAGAAAAAAAAGGCTACTTGTCCTCCCCTTATCGGGGAAGACTTGTAGCCTTTTATGGGGATACCTTCTTTTTTATGTACTCATACTGCAAGATTTCGATCTTTATTCAGTGTTTCGTTTACTTATTACAATTATTACTTTTTTAATTGTTTTTCGTTCACTAGTATTGATGCATTACTTATCTTTTATTTGTTTTATGGATATTTGTCTTTATTAGTTTATGTTTTTTTGTTATACATTATAATTACATATTTTTACGTCTTTGCCTTGTTATAAACTACCTTATTTTTCAATCCCTGCCAACTACATCTTTTGCCACTGCTTTATAATCTTCTGCTTGCATCGGACCTTCGGTCCTTTAATTACCTCGAGTTATTCCGTCCTATTGTTCTACTTTAAACATTCATCGTCGTTTTTTTAACTTTACTGTTTTTTTGCTTCTTGTGTTGTGTTTTTTGCTTCTATGCTCTTTTGAGGATATTAATCGATATAAATACCATCAGTAAATGAACTGCTCATGTCGCTGTTAGCTACATGCGTGCAACGTACACGGTAATAATAATCACCTTCGACGTATAAAGTCCTGTTGGAAGTCACTCGATTCATATTCAGGTTTTCTTTCTGCCATCCATCATAGTAAGACCATTCTGTATCTTCTTCTTTGGCGCGTTCTACAAGTACTGCAATCTGTATACTATCTACCACATGTCTTGCGATCGTTGTCCCACCAACATATATCTTACCTTTTGCGAGTTTCGTGCATTTAGAATAACCCGTCATCAAATCTTCACCTCTGGTAATCTTGGTATCATAACCTATTGATTCCTCATCATGGGTTAATTCCGATCCATCAATCACTTTATTCCCTGCAGCTCTTACTTCCTGCATTGACGACACTGATAATCCTCCGACCAGCATTACTGCCAGACACATAGACACTAATCTCCTCTTCATATCTCACCTCCGTTCGTACTTATTTTTTCGCCCTCATATATTAATACACATAACTTTCAAAAAACTGTCGCCTTTATTTTGGAAAAACTAAATTTTTTAAAATTTTTTCGAAATCTTGTTGTTTCATTGTTCCTGTTAATAAATATTCTATACTTCCATGTTTAAATCTTGCAACACATCCTGATTTTTTATTATCTTCAAGTTTATATATTGTTATCTTGATTTCACAATCATTTACAACTTTGGAATATTCCTTTTCTATTGAATCTTCAAAATCTATCCCCAAAGAACTATCTCTGTATGGCATATTAATTATATATCCGATTGTTTCACCGTCATAACTATAATACATCTCCGCAACCTGTTTACTCTCATCCAGATTCATCGTATCAAATTTCATATCTGGTAAGCAGACAAATATTTTAACTACATCTGTATCGAAAGCATCTCTTATTTCCTGATAGGCCTTTTCCTCATCCTCACTTGCTATCGTTTTAATTTTCCGGCTGGTACTATTTTTCTCAACTTCTCTATCTCCAACAGCCTGTCTCACCATCCGTACAACTCTTTCCGGTCCTCCCATGCTGGTGATTCCCATTGCCAGTACGCATACGATAACAGCGGCCAGTGCCAGATATATTTTCAGAGGTTTTCTGCGATAATGAACTTTCTTTTCTGATGTATCTGCCGTTCCAACTTCGGCCTTCAGCATCTTTCTTCCGAGTTCCAGTGCTCTGCGGTCTTCTTCAGACAGGTTATTGATGGCTTCTTCTCTTTCTCTGGCTTCATTTTCCGCCTGTTCGCGCTGATATTCTCTCATCTGTTCTTTTAATCTTGCAAGGACAGCCTCCTTCGTTCCCTCAGGCACAACAAGACTCGTATCCTTTTCAAGGGACTCTTCTTCCTCTTTTGCAATCTCCTCAAATTCTCTGGCAATGCATTCTTTCAATTCATCTTTCTCATTATTCATTTTGCTACCCTCAAATTTTTGACTGGTCTTCAAATTTCTCCATAGTTTTGCCACTTGACCTATTTCTTTCAGAAAGTATAATATAGGTATAATCTTTATTATATTATTGATTCGAAAATAATACATATTCAAGTCTGGAGGTAATTATGAAACGTATTATCTTAACCGGTGGCGGTACTGCCGGGCATGTTACACCTAACATCGCTCTTCTGCCACGCCTGAAAGAATTAAACTATGATATTCACTATATAGGTTCTTACAACGGAATTGAAAAAGAACTGATTGAACAGTTCGGTATCCCGTATCATGGAATCTCAACCGGTAAACTTCGTCGCTACTTCAGCGTTCAGAACTTTACAGATCCATTCCGTGTAATCAAAGGACTCGGCGAAGCGAAAAAACTTGTAAAGATTCTTCATCCTGATGTAATCTTTTCCAAAGGTGGCTTCGTATCCGTTCCTGTTGTTCTTGCCGGTAAAAGCCGTCATGTTCCGACCATTATCCATGAGTCAGACATGACACCGGGACTTGCCAATAAGATTTCTATGCCATCGGCATCAAAAATCTGCTGTAATTTCCCGGAAACCATCGAGCATCTTCCTGCCGGAAAGGCTGTTCTGACAGGCTCTCCTATTCGTCAGGAACTGTTATCCGGTGATAAATATAAAGCTTTAGAATTCTTGCACTTCACACAGGACAAACCGGTAATCATGGTAGTCGGTGGAAGTCTTGGTTCAGTTGCCGTCAACGATGCTGTCCGCAGTGTCCTTCCTGAACTGCTTCAGTCCTTCCAGGTTGTTCATCTCTGTGGTAAGGGCAAAGTTGATGAATCTCTGAAAGGCCTTCAGGGTTATGCACAGTTCGAATATATCAAAGACGAATTAAAAGACCTCTTTGCTCTGACAGATCTCGTTATCTCCAGAGCCGGAGCCAATGCGATCTGCGAACTTCTTGCACTGCACAAACCGAATCTTCTGATTCCACTTTCTGCAAATGCAAGTCGTGGAGACCAGATCTTAAATGCCCGTTCTTTCGAACGTCAGGGCTACAGTGTCGTTCTTGAAGAGGAAGAGCTTAATCATGATGTTCTTCTTGATGCGATCATGAACCTGTATCAGAATCGTGAAACATACATTCAGACCATGAAGAATTCTCCTCAGCAGAATTCTATCGACACCATCATTGATCTGATCGAGGCTGCTGCCAGACACTAATCCGGAAGCATTCTCATCTATTGACCTTATGTACAGGATCTGCCATCGGCAGATCCTCTTGCATACTTTGATATAAAAAACAGGTGGCTGTACATCCCACCTGTTTTTTATATATCGTGTAAGCGGTCATACTGATCTTTATACCTTTTTATCATCCATTTTCTTGCTCTCTTTAGTATGCCTTCTAATGCATTTAATGTAATGCCCATTCTCTTTGCGACTTCTTTCTGTGGCATATCCGCATAATATACAAGAGTCTCGGCTTTGTACCATCTCGCATTCTTCTGATACAGTTCACGGAAAATATCAATTCCAAGTTCATGGAAACATTGCTCTTTCAGTAGTGCAACCACACGATCTTCTGAACTGTCATCGATCAATGAATTCGGATATCTGTCATCCGCCATCGTAATCTCTGCCAATGGAACTTCACGCTTATGATCTCTTATATAATTCATCGCTCTGTACCTTGCGAACATAAGCATCCATGTTCTAATCTGCTGTTTTGATTCACTTCCAAACTGTATATATGCGGTGAAAAAGGCATCCTGAGCAATCTCTTCTGCTATGTGATGGTTTCCAGAGTATTTTAATGCCTCTTTGTATACAACACCGAAGTATTCGCTGTATGCAGCCACAAAGGCATCTCCCTCTGTAAACTCTTTTTCCACTTTACGCTCCTATCTTTTATCTGTTAAATTTTCGATAAAACATCTTCTTTTTCTTCTTCTGTAAGTTCATGCATTGTCCATCCAAGTCCCACTTTATCATCTTTGTGTCTTGGAATCATATGTACATGATAATGAAATACTGTCTGTCCGGCTGCTTCACCATTGTTCTGGACGATATTATAGCCATCACAGTCCAGTGCTTTTGTAAGCTTTGTAATCATCTTCTTTGCAAGAATCATTGATTTTCCCGCAAGCTCATCATCCAGCTCATAAAGATTGGCATAATGTTCTTTCGGAAGGATGAGTGCATGTCCCTTAGCTGCCGGATTTGCATCCAGAATCACACGAAAATCTTCATCTTCATAAATAGTAGCTGTAGGAATCTCTCCATTTGCAAGTTTACAAAAAATGCAGTTATTGTCTTTCATAATATTATCCTTCTTTCTCTGAAAATAAATGATTGATTATTTAAACCACCAATGCTAAACTGATACCTCAGAAAGGGGCGGTAGTTATTATGTTATCATCGACAGACCATGACAAATTACAACAGATTATGCAGGAACATCCTGAAACGGAAGAACTTTTTAACCGGATTTTTAAGTCTCATCAGATGGATATCAGCACCATCAGTCACGAAATCCGTAATCCTCTGACCCTCGTTTACAGCACGCTTCAACTTATCGAATCACAACATCCCGAAGTACTGGAATTCGCTCACTGGTCAGAGCTTCACCAGGACATCGAATATATGAAACTGTTATTAGAAGATCTGTCTTCTTATAACAACGGTGAACGGCTGGATCTTGCTCCGTTAAGTACCGGCAGCTTTTTCCGCAGAATTGCTCTGTCCTTTGCTTCTTCTATTATAGATACAGATATTGAATTCACTTCATACATACCGGAAGATCTGCCAGTTCTATCTGCCGATTCTGTAAAACTTCGTCAGGCACTGCTCAATCTTCTTCGCAATGCCGCTGATGCGGTCCGTACCGAATCACCTTCTCAGGATCAGCACGATATGCCGGCACACTCCCCACAGATCTCATTGTCCGTAACCGCCGATGCAGATTTGCTTCATATCGAAATCTCTGACAACGGCTGTGGTATTGCTCCTGAAGATCAAGAACACATCTTTGAACCATTCATCACTCACAAAGTTGATGGAACCGGACTTGGTCTTGCAATCACACGCCGGATCATCCAGGCTCATCACGGTACAATTACACTTAGATCAGCACGATATGCCGGTACGGTATTTATCCTTACGCTTCCGATAGAGAAGAACTCCTGATAAAAAGCCGGCAAGCAGGCCTCCTATGTGTGCCATATTATCAACACCACCACTGGTAAATCCATAATACAATGTCAGTACGATCATAAAGACCAGGCCTCTGCCGGATATGTCTCCAATCCGTCCTCTGTTACGGATTGCCACATACAGAAGTGCTCCAATGATCCCAAAGATAGCACCGGACGCCCCCGCCGATATAGCCATACTTCCGGTCTGTATATCCCACCATGCCGACAGAACATTCCCCGCCAGTCCACTTACGAAATACACAATGAGAAACTTTACTTTTCCTATGTCAAGTTCAAGATTCCATCCCATAGCTACAAGTACAATCATATTATTGACAAGATGATCATACCCAAAGTGAAGAAACATACTGGAAAATAGCCTGTAGTACTCTCCTCTTTGTATCAGATATGGAACATACATGGCTCCGTGCTTCAACATGAATTCACCATCTTCTGTCATCCCCAGAAAAGACAGGACCAGAAATACAATGATATTCACTGCTGCCAGTAATATCGTACATGGCGCTTTAATCGTATTCTTGTTCATTTATACGCTTCATTACCTTTCGCTTTGTTCATCTTCTGTCTCTTTTAGTATAACATAGATTACCTGAATTCTTAATCATTTTATTCTATATTTAACTGAATTTTATCACAGCTCTTCTTCCTCTATATGTAGTCCGTCCCAGTCACCCCATTTTGACTTCTTGTGTTTATTCAGGAAGCGCTTTACCGGCATCCATAGATTATCCGTCTCTCTCATGATCGAACTCCCCATCTCCTGCTCCGATATCCAGTCATGTTCTCTGGTATCATAATATGATGTCTTTTCCCTTCGTTCCTCCAGCAATTCATCGATCATCGTTTCTTTTCTTATATCTCTTATATCCGGAATCTTCGTTTCTTCTTTTTTCTTTTCTTCACATGCTGCAATTAGTTTTTCCAGACTGTAATTATCCTCCATTGTCTCTTTATGCAATAAAAATGCCAGACGGACACATTCTTCTTCCTGATAATCCGCAACTTTTACCATATACTCCGTCAATATATGAAACTTCTCCCATATATCCTGTTTTGCCAAAGGATAATAACAAAAGTAATATCTGCCCTCTTCATAGAAAATGTATTCCGGATCCATCAGGATACAATGAATATCCAGAAGATAACGTTCCGCTTCCTTAAGTACATTTCCTAACTGTTCCATAAAGTGCCTTATATCTTCTGCTTTTAATTTCGCTCTGGCATACATCGCCTGCATTGATACCTTACCACTTACATCATAATCATAATAACTGCTGCCATTAACACCTCTTCCTCCTACATGCAAAAAGCCCTCCGGCGAATTTGCTTTTAACATTTTCATCTGGTAATCCTCTTTATATAATACGTGTTCTTCTATCGTTATCTTTCGTTCCATTATCTGATCCTTCTCATCTTTTAATCCTTCTGATATCCCGGATATATTTCTCCGGTTCCGTCACCGCTGCACGGCTTTCTACAGATATTGCCATTTTCTTTCGTCTTGCAGCTGCCTGTACTTTAATTTCATCTTTTCCCACACTGCTTTGTACTCTTATTCTTGAAAATAAGATACACTTCCTTCCCACCCTTTCTTTGAATAACGCATTTAATTCACTCTCGCTGATTCCATCCTTTTCTCTCACCTTTGTACTTCCCGTAACCGCCGTTTCATATGCGGCTCCTGCAATAATATTCTTGTCATGATAATAAAAAGATATCCTTATACATCCCATGATCAGGAATAATATCATTGGCATCAAAAAAGCCATCTCCACGGTAAAACTGCCCTTTAACCACCTTTGCTTTCTTTCCTCCATCTCAGATTCCTCCTATACATACCCCAAGCAGATATCCCACTGTCAGAAATGGATAAAAAGGAAAAGCAAGTCCTTTCTTTTTTCTTTTTATTACCACACAGATCAATCCGATAATTCCAAGGATGAAAAATGCCGTCATAAGCACTTCCAAAAGTCCCCAGATTCCCAGATATATCCCCAGGATCAGAATTGCCAGGCTGTCCCCATACCCAATCGCTTCATTGGTAATTTTACTGATCCATAAAAATAATATGCCGCTTAATCCACCGGCCACCGACAATTTCCAGTCTACATTTCCCGTCAGTACCTGATAGATGATCACCCCTGCCATACATAGCAGAAGTACATCCCGCGGAACTTTCCGTATTCTATAATCCATCACTGACAGTCCTGTTAATACAGCCATTGCCAGCACCTTGCTTATTGTCCACATCTGGAACATGCCCCCTTTCCTGCCGCCTCTGATATCGGTATTGCATATATCGTCCGTTTTAAACCACTGCACGACAGCGAACTGTGATACCGGTCTCCCGAATTCGTAATATAAATGTTTCCCCCGTTTCCTTTTACACAGTGTTCACATGGATAGTATTTGCCTCCGTTTTCATTACGAAGTCCCTCTACCAGTTCCAAATGAGTCATGCGGATCGACAGATCCAGATGCGAACAATGATAATCTTTATGATATACAAGTCCTGTTTCCGTTACATACACCGTATCATTTCCCGTATCCATCCACCCTTCCCGTTCATATCCGCTCCACGCCTTTATCTTCATTGTCTCACTGCATTTTACCGGAGCAATCCCAAATAGCGGCACCGGAATGACTACCTGATACTCTGCCGTTAATTTACCGATCCCGGTTCGGGCCGACATCTTCGACCGTGAACAGTCTATTCCACTGCTCCCGCCTCTTACAATACTTCTTCCAAGCCGTTCTTCACCCACTGCATACACCAGATCATTCTCTATCCTTGACGGCATCAGCATCTGCGTCACACAACTTTCTTTAGCTGCTTTTTTTCCTGCATATTGAAGACCGCTTCTCACTGCCGTATGTACTGCCATCATCTCCAGAAGATACAACATCGTAACGACTGCCAGAAAGAACACCGGTACAGCAACCGCTGCCTCTGCCGTCACGCTTCCTTTCTGTCTGTCATCGGAAAATCTGCGCAATAGTTGTGAGACGGATAAAGATACCCTTTCAAGGCCTGAATAACAGATAGGTTGTGAGGGGAGTAAATTGTTACTCATAATGCGAATCCTGCTCCTTTCTTTGTTTTTTATTATAATTTTGGGATATTTTTGATGCCTGAAAGGGCATCTTTATCCGCCTCATACTATTACATCTTGTTCTCTGATTCTTTCTACTGATAACCGTAATATGTCCGGTACTGATACTTTATTCCTCTTCTTAGATTACACACTGTACGGATCTCCATTCTTCCTGCACAGTAATCGATCCGGAACGCCGGCTGTCCGTAAATGCTCTGCATGTTTTTCTCAATGATGCCCATTGCCCGCATAGACATGCGTTCCTTTCCTTCCAGAAATAAGAGCATCCTCATATAGTCTTTGTATTCCATACCATCCTGCACATCCATGCCGGTTCCTGTATCTTCATCTGTTCCAAGTTTCATAAGACCAGACAACGATAACTGCCAGTTCGTATCATCTTTGGTAATTGCGGCCTTTTGCCCGTCTAAAAGTGATCTGACATCCATAACAGATTCTCCATATGCCCAGGCAAGCAGGATTCCCTGCGCCGCTGCCTCTGTAACAGCCGGGACTGCCAGGAGTGTACATAAAGTTCCGGCTGCAGCCCTTGCTTCCGACTGTTTTGTACTGCTCGTCTGAAGATAAATATAATTCGGCACAAATCTCAACATCACAAGCTTCTTTGCCACCGTTTCCAGATTCCCTTTGTCACTTTCCCGGCCCGCCAGAATATATTCCAGTTCATAATCAAGTTCTCCTCCTTTCGGTCCATCGGTAAAATCTGTAAAATGATCTATCACATATTCTCCGAGCAAAACGGACGTCAACGTTCTATCCTCCGGTTCCACATCTGAAAAAGTCCCATATCCGGTATGATTTTCTCTTTTTTCCGGCATCTCCTGTAATGATATCTGTTTCTCCGATATTGTCTTATCTTTCGGAAGCACAAGTTCTAAGATTGGTGAACGTTTCAATTCTGCTACATGCTGCATCGGATTTTCCTCTTCCGGAAGTTCTGCTTCCTGTTCTCCTAAAAGATCCTTAAGCTGATCATTTTGCTTTTCCTCTTCCTCAGTAAATTCATCCGCTTTCTCTTCCTGGTTCTTCCAGAGAGAGACATTTCCCAGATATTTATCCGCCCACGCGATCCCGTACTTATGTTTCATGTATTTTCCGACCTGATCACGAAATAACTCTCCGCTATTATCTGTAAACAACTGGATCCGCTCTATCTCATTTTCCATATCTGCACCGTAATAAGAAAGACGATCCAGAATATTCTGTTCCGTGTAAGTCCCGGTCTCATAACCGCATTCAATGGCAAATACGTCATAATTTTCCAGTAATTCTTTCTGATATTCTGCAAATACACATTCCAATGCCCGGTTCATATCTGCCCGCCTGTAATTCTTTGCCATCTGCACCGACGCACTTTCCACAAGAGCCAGTATCAAAGAAACAAACAGAACAAAAGTCAACGTCAGATAGACTGTAACTTCTCCATTCAAACAGTCCCTATCCGGCCGCTTTTCCTGCACTCTTCGGTATCTGCATAATCTGCAGCCGTCCGCTTCTTTCGAATGCATAATAACTTAAATTCCTGAACTTTCACTGGTGATTTTTTCAAAGATTGTCTGCACCAGACTGGTAAGCTGGGATTTGAAGATGATAACAAGCCCAATGAGAACCACCAGGATCAATATCACTTCCACTACTCCGATTCCCCTGTCATCTTTTAATACCTGTAATGCATATCGTATTCTCCACATAACATCTCTTCCTTTCTTATCCTTTATATCTGCATGGTCAAAAAAGCCGGGACTATAACAATGATCAATACCACCGCCAGCATCAGAAACATTGGCAAAAGCAGCTTCGTTCCTGCTTCTTCACCCAGTCTTTTCGCCCGCGCCTTCCGTTCTTCAAAAGCCTGTATGGATTCCAGCTTTAAAAGTTCTGATAATCCCTTCGTTCCTTTTCTTAAATTTTGTGACAATAGTGCTCCAAGCCTTATATAAATCTGCAGATCACATCGTCTTCCAAAATTTTCATAGCCTTCAGCTTCTGTTACGCCGCTGTCCATTTCATGGCAGGTCTGTCTCATTTCTTCATATACGTATCTTTCATTTTCGTCTTCTTTTTCCTTCATGTATCCTTCGGTTATCTTTCTCCATGCTTTCTTTACCGTCATTCCTGCACCAAGATACAATGTCAGTTTGCTGATGACTTCCGGATAATCTTCGATCATCTGCTTTTTTCTTTCTTCTTCTGCCTTTCGGATATTCTGTTTTTGTAATGCATACAGAAGTATCCCTATCATCATTCCCATTACCGTTATAACCGGTCCGCGTTCATTAAAGGGCTGATAATATCTGAGTTCATTTGTGTCCAGCATCTCTGGCAGAATTAGTTTTTTCTTTTCTTTTGTTGCTGTATCTGCTTTTTTTATTGCCTCTTCAACGTCCTTTTTTGTGCTTTCTTCTCCGCTTAGTTTTTTCGGATATACACATGCCACGCACTGATAAGAAGCCTGCTCTTTTTCGTTTGCCGTATAGGTAAGGACTGCATTCAGTTTTACAAGAACTCCTTTTTCAGAGATATTCTGCTCCTTAAGTTTGCCCTGGATATCCATTACGTCATACCGGTCCAGTTCCCAGGAGACCTTCACAGGCTCCCCCGGGATATCTGTGACCAAATCCAGGTCCTCATCCACACGATCCAATGTCTCATTACCGGCCAATATCAGCCTGTCCATTTTCCTGATGATCCTTGAGAATAATTCCTGTACCTCCTTCGCAGAATACTGTCGCTCTGATACCTCTACCGAAGTCCGGACCTTTTTCTTTTCATTTCCGATCTGCACATCCAGTTCTTCCACTTTTTTCCCTTTTCCGTAGTCATTTCTCTCTATGGATGGTGTCATCTGTATCCGGGAACATGCCATATCCGCTCCCGTCACTAATATCCCCAAAGCAATGATCAGGCCTGCTGCCTTCACTATACGTCGATTCTCAGGAGCCTTACTCCAAGATAATAAGCGCCCACGTAGATTCCGAGACATAGCGTCATCACCCCTATTCCTGTTACATTCCCATACAATTCTTCCATGAAATCAGAAAAACTAAGTGACATATAAGCAATAATCCCATACGGAACCATCGACATGATCTGAAATTCATATTTCTTTGCGGCAAGTAGTGTATCAATCTCTCTTTTTACCTCTATCTTATCGCCGATCTGACTGGTTGTATTACGGATAATCCCGATCATATCCCCGCCACTTTTCTTCGCTGTTACAAATACTGTCACAAAGCTTTTTACATCCTCTGACGGAACCCTCTCTGCAAATTCTTCCAGGACCTGTTCAACCGGAATATGCATTCTTAATTTCCTTGTAATGAGAAGTAATTCTCTGGAAATCCTCGCTTCTTCAGGATATTGTATTTTAAGTTCTTTTTGCGTTTCATAAAATGCATTTTCCACCGAATATCCTGTATTAAGCGCCGACGACAGTGTCTGTATCATCTCCCGGAACTGTTTTTGAAATTCCTGTTCCTTCTTTTTACTTTCTTCTTCCAGGAATTCCCTGTACAGCCAGATTCCCGGCAGTATCAAAAAAATAGCGGCCCACATTCTGCGATAATAAAGCCAGGCTGTAATGCCTATCATTCCGGCCGTCTTCATCCCTGCTTTTGTGCGTTCTTTAAATGTAATATCCTGCTGCCACAAGTTTTTCGCGGTGAAAAAGTTCCGCAACTTTTTCCCATTCTCCATGGACTTTATTTTCCTGATCCTTTTTTTCATTTTCTGTTACATTTTCATCCTCCTTACGAATCTCTTCATACCGGTAAATCGTCTGCAAATGGATCTGTCCATCCCAATATCCTAATACCTCTGTTACTTCCAGCACCTTCCTGCTTTTATCCCGAAGCCTTCCAAGATGTACAATGATATCCAGTCCTGACGCGATCTGACGCTCAATTGCAGGGAGGGGAAGGTCCATTCCCATCAGTACCATAGTTTCCAGACGACTTATCATGTCCTTCGGACTGTTCGCATGCCCCGTACTGAGACTTCCGTCGTGTCCTGTATTAAGTGCCTGAAGCATATCAATCGCTTCCGCCGAGCGCACTTCTCCTACGATGATACGGTCCGGCCTCATACGAAGCGCCGATTTGATCAGATCTCTGATCGTGACCTCCCCGGTTCCTTCTACGTTCGCGTTCCTTGCCTCCAGTCTTACAAGATTCTTTATATTCTGAATCTGCAATTCTGCATTGTCTTCAATTGTGATGATGCGTTCATTTTTTGGAATGTACTGCGATAATGCATTTAAGAATGTGGTTTTCCCGGATCCGGTTCCACCACTGATGAATATATTGTATCCGGCGGCTACTAATGAAGCCAGAAATCCCGATACTTCTGAATTGATTGACTGCCATTCCATCAGTTTATTCATTGTAATTACTTCTTTTGCAAATTTTCGGATTGTAACGATCGGTCCGTTCAGCGCTACCGGTGGCAGCACAACATTTACACGAGATCCGTCCGCAAGTCTGGCATCCACTATCGGTGATGCCTCATTTACCAGTCTGTTAGATCCTGCCACGATCTGCTGGATCACATCTTCCAGCTTGTCCGCCGACAAGAATCTTTTATCTGACTGGGATATCCTCCCTGCCTTTTCAATAAAAATATTTTGTGTTCCATTGATCATAATCTCTGTAATATCATCATCTTCCAGAAATTCCTGCAACAGATCCAGTTTCCGGAATGCATTGAAAAGTTCTTTTCCAAGCATTGTCTTCTGATCAAGCGGCAGATATTCTTCCTGTGAGACTTCCTGAAGTACTTCATAGATCAATTCTGTCAGCTCTTCATCCTCCATGTCCCTTGTCATATCTAATCTGGCCAGGATTCTTGCATGGAGCTGCTCTGCTTCTATCATTCTTTATCATCCTTCCAGTTCTTTTTTTATCATCTTATGTCTGACATCATCGTATCCCATCAGATGTAACTCCTCTTCAAACTGGAACATCTTTGCCTGCGCCACCTCCTCTTTTATTACTGCTACATGTATCTCTGTACACATCCTCAGAAGTTCGTATACACCCCGGATTCCTTCATCGATATCCAATATCAGCACTTCATATATGCTCTGGCTGGCAATCTGCTCTATGAATCTCATCCATTCTTCTATCTTTACTGCCTTCAGATCTTCCGACATCCTCATTGGCAGAAGATAGTCAAGCGGCCCCATATGCTTTACCATACCCGCAAGTGCTGCTCTTAAATGCTTCTTTTCCTGTCTCGAATAATAGAGTGCATCTGCGACTGTCTGTCCAATCTCAGGAAAATGACCGCCGATACCTCCATACATCTCGAGATTCAGATACAATACATTATATGTTTTGGCCAGATCTTTCCCCAGTCTCAATGCATATCCGGTCTTCCTGCTTCGATGAACAGGGGAAAATATTCCGATGATCCGAACCTTTTCTTTCTTCACCGTGCCAAGAAAGAAATTCCCCGGTTCTACCGACTCCTGGCACTGTTCGATCACATCTCTTAAGATGGCCTCTCCGGACTGATATTTATTAATAAGTTTCTCATGCGTCTCATGTGCCACGTCTTCCGATTGTGTCAGAACAAACACACTTTCTGCCCGTACTTTTTGCCGCTCTTCCTTTGGATAACCGCTGCCGATCAGAAGAATATCAATCGGTGATTCCTCCTGCAGTCTCAGGGCCTGCGCAACACTGTTACACACCTGCACTCCAAGCGCCAATTCCTTGGTCTTCATAAAAAAATGTGCAAGCGCCGCCGCATATCTCTCTTCCTGGTCGCAAATTACCAGATTTCTGCTTACCACATACTATCCCTCCTTCAATACATTATAAAAATGTCTGAAACGTCTTGCCGATATGGCACTGAATTCATTGAATCTTTTGAATCTAACAATTAGAACTACAAATCAGATACAAGCTACTTCGTAACTTGTAGGCTGATTATATACCTGATGATTTATATTTGTCTATGGTATTTTTAAAAATTTTTAATCTTTGTGCAATGTTCACATAATTTGATAGAAAGTTATACCGTAAAGCATGGCAACCCCAGGAAATCCAAGGATTCCCGATGTCAAAAATGTGACAGGATTCATTCCCACACACGCAGAAATCCCCTGTCCGTCAAGAAATCCGTTTACAAAAAATATAATTGCGAAGCTGACAATTCCTCGAACCAGGAAATTTACTGCAATTTTTGTTCCCCATTTCTTCATAATTGTTCTTATTTCTTTTTACTTTTTTTAATTATATGTCCTTTTATCCATACTTTATTCCACTCTTTTATATACTTTGGTATCTACAGAACCCGCCACCGGCAGTTTCTTCCGAACGCATGGCGATACAAAAAAACAGGTCCGGAATTTCTTTTCCAACCCTGTTTTTCATATCTTATAACGAAATCTTAATTTCCCTGTCCGTGCGGTGATACTTATGATAGTTTACTCCTGCCGCATCAAACATCTTCATGGAAGCCATTACCGCAGCTGTACCCTCGTATTTATTACAATCATAGATAACCTCTTTAATCCCGCTTTGAATGATTGCTTTGGCACATTCATTGCATGGGAATAAGGATACATATAATTTGGCTCCTTCAAGACTGCCGCCCCGGTAATTCAGGATCGCATTCAGCTCACTGTGAACCGTATATACATATTTGGTCTCCAAAGGATCGTCCCCTTCTCTTCCCCATGGAAATACATCGTCCGAGCAGCCTGTCGGCAGACCATTATATCCCATTGACAGAATCTTATTATCCTGACTGACTATACAACATCCAACCTGCGTATTTGGATCTTTAGAACGCATTCCCGAAAGTTTGGCAACTCCCATGAAATATTCATCCCAGCTTATATAATCCTTTCTTTTATCTCCCATATGTTTCTCCTCGTCACTATTTTGTTCCGAAAATACGGTCTCCTGCGTCACCAAGTCCCGGAACGATATATTTATGTTCATTCAAATGATCGTCCAGTGCACCGATATATACATCTACATCCGGATGTGCTTCCTGCAGATGTTTTACACCTTCCAGTGCTGCAATGATACACATAAAGCGCAGATGCTTTACACCTTTATCTTTCAGCATCTGAAGTGCTGCTATACATGATCCACCGGTTGCCAGCATTGGATCTACGACAAATACTTCTCTTTCATCGCAGTCAGATGGCAGTTTGCAGTAATATTCCACCGGTTCGTATGTCTGCGGATCTCTGTAAAGACCGATATGTCCAACCTTTGCAGATGGGATCATATTTAACATTCCATCTACCATTCCAAGGCCTGCTCTTAAGATCGGAACTACAGCCAGTTTCTTACCACTTAACTGCTTACCTGTCATCTCGCAGATTGGTGTTTTTATCTTAACATCTTCCATCTTCAGATCTCTTGTTGCTTCATAACACATCAATGATGCGATCTCCCCAACGATTTCTCTGAATTCTTTTGATCCTACTTCCTCATTGCGGATGTAGTTGATTTTGTGCTGAATCAGCGGATGATCCATAACCTGTACTTTCGACATTGTTCTCCTCCTTGTTGTGCAATGTATCATACCAATTTTTCTATATGATGTCCTGCAGCCTTCAGAAGACGGTTCATGATCGCACTTCCGATTCCCGCAGTATCAAACGACTCACTGTAGATATAATCTACCTGGTCGTCATCAAACTCTCTTAATATCCGGAACAGATTCGCAGCAATCGTAGACTCATCGGCTCTTGTTCCGATACATTTTACATCACCGGATTTGTAATCAGCTACGGTTTCTTCTGTTCCGATCACTCCTACCTTATAGCCTGCTTCGAATTTTTCCTTTGCGCGCTTATTAATCTCTTTTACTACTTTTTCAAGCGGTCCTTCTATGATCGTCAGATCTGCTTTTGGTGCATAATGACGGTACTTCATTCCCGGTGCTTTCGGCACCTGTTTGCTGTCCGGTCTGATCAGTGTCCGGTCAACTGTAACCTCCCCGATTACTTCTTCGAACATTTCTTTTGTGATCGCTCCGGGTCTTAAGATCATCGGCGGCTCTACTGTCACATCCAGTATCGTTGATTCCACGCCAATCTCCACAGCACCACCGTCTACGATCATATCCACTCTGCCTGTCAGATCCTCTGCCACATGCTGTGCAGTCGTCGGGCTTGGTCTTCCCGATGTATTGGCACTTGGTGCGGCGATATAACCGCCACCCGCATCTATTACTTCTCTTGCGATCTCGTCTACCGGCATTCTGACAGCAACCGTATCAAGACCTCCCGTCGTTCCATACGGCACAATATCACTCTTATTAAAGATCATTGTAAGCGGTCCCGGCCAGTATTTTTCTGCAACTTTAACAGCTTTCTCCGGAACTTCTGAGACAATTTTATCCAGTGCTTTCATATTCGTGATATGGATGATCAAAGGGTTATCGGACGGTCTTCCTTTTGCGGCATATATCTTCTTTGCCGCATCTTCATTCAATGCAT
>OLSI01001136.1_pt1 | contig 19300 bp, 18 predicted proteins | sample 1672661 | NCBI WGS metagenome assembly OLSI01 (sample SAMEA3136711, study PRJEB25190) | human gut metagenome | biome: human gut; feature: human-associated habitat; material: faeces | place: Austria | collected 2013 | reverse complement strand
GTCGGCTAGCTGCGCTGTTCGTCAGAACAGCGCAGCCCATGAGCGCAGTAGTCGTCCTGGGCGAGGATATCGCCCTCGTGGTAGTAGGCGGCCCGGGCGCGGCAGCCGCCGCAGCCGTCGCGGTAGTCGCATGTGCCGCACGAGCCGGAGTAGGCCTGGGTGCGCAGCTTCTCGAACACGGGGCTCGTCTTCCAGATCTCGTCGAAGGGCTGTGCGCGCACGTCGCCCGCCTCCTCGGTCATATAAGCGCAGGGGCGCACGATGCCCTCGCTGCCGATGACGCAGTACGTGAGGCCCGCCAGGCAGCCGCGCGTGTAACGCGTTTGCACGCCGATTTGCTCGGCAATGCGCATGAACTGCGGCGCGCACGTGGGCTTCACCTCGATGCCTGCGTCGCGGCCGGCGCGCAGGATGTCGGCGAGCAACTGCTCGTTTTGCTCGACGTCGATGCTTTCATCGGAGATGTCTTTGCCGCGGCCGACGGGCACCAGGAAGAAGACCGAATGGTTCATCGCGCCGAGTTCCTTCGCGAAGCGCGTGATGTCGCAAATTTCGTCGCGGTTTCTGTCGACCACGGTGGTGTGGATCTGGAACGGCAGGCCGACGCTTTTGCATGCTTCGATGCCTGCAAGCGTTGCCGCGTGGGCGCCGGGCACTCCGCGGAAGATGTCGTGCTTTTCGGCGTCGAGGCTGTCAATGCTAATGCCCATGGCGCAGGCGCCCGCCTCTTTGAGCTTGCGCGCGATTTCGGGCGTGATAAGCGTGCCGTTGCTGCCGAACACCGGGCGCAGGCCGCACGATGCTGCGTGCGCGACCAGCTCGAAAATGTCGTCGCGCATAAGCGGCTCGCCGCCGCTGAAAATCATGATTTTGAAGCCAGCGCGTGCGATTTGAGAAATCATCGTGCGCGCTTCTTCGGTTGAGAGCTCCCTGCTATCGCATTCGTCTGCGTCTTGGTAGCAATGGGCGCACTTCAGGTTGCATCGGTTCGTGGCCATCCACGATACGATCATTGTTCCCCCTTTGATCGAAATTGTGACGGGGAATGACGATAGGTGGCGACGCTGCGTCGTGGCCAATACTGCGTTTGACGTAAACGTGTCGTTATGCCTGCGTATTGGCGTTGGCGTGGGAGCAATCGAGCGCGTCTTGCAGGAAGCTGAGCGTGCGGCGTTGAATGCCGGCGTAAAAGTCGCGGCCGTATTGCTTGGGCCCCGAGCTGCGCTGGCACGCGAGGCGCTTCAGTCCAGCAAGAGCATGGGGCATGCCGCCTAAGCTGGAGAAGCGAATGGCCAACGCCTTCGCGCGGTCGTCGGTGACTAAAACGCCGTCGTGCATGGCCTCGATGGTGTCGCCCATGAGTTGGTGCCAGCAGATTACTTCTTCGCGTGAAAGCTCGGGAATGGGGCATTCCTCAAGCGCCTCGCCGGTGATGGCCGACCAGAGCATGTCTTCGCGGTCTTGCGCGACGCCCACGGTGGCGGCGAGCTCGCTCCAGTTCGCCTGGTCGCGGTTTGCGAGGTGGGCGCGCAGCCCCTGCACGACGTTCATGTCTCGTAGGATTTTCGCGCTTTCGCGCTCAAGTTCGGCCTCGCGGTGCGCGAGTGCGTCTGTCAATTCTGCCAGCGAGTCGCTTCCCTCGCCTTCCTGAATTTGCGAGAGCGAAAAACCCAGGTATTTCAAGGTGATGATTCGGTTGAGGCGTTCCTCGTCGGCCGGCGAGTACAGGCGCAGGTTTTGCTCACCTTTGCACGTGGGATGGAGCAATCCGCGCTGGTCGTAGTATTGAATGGTGCGCACGGTTACGCCCATGCGCGACGCCAATTCGCCTACCGTCATGAGGCCTCGAGTGCCTTGTTCGCCCATATTTCCCCCTGTTTTGTGTGCGCCAATCGTTTGCGCTCGCCGCAGCCATACATGAACACGATGGCTTTACGCGAGCAACGCGGCTATGTACGAGCACCGCAGCTATGAGCAAGTCGCCCTTGCGAAGCGGCGTTGCCCAATACGCCTCGATGGCGCGTACGGAACTGGTATCTTCGGCGGACACCTTGCGTTTGCCATGGTCTGCGTCCGTTGCGGCTTGCGGCCAAAGGGATGTGATGCTGCCGCGGTTTTTTGCCCATTTCAAGCTCCGGGATATGACGTTACGTCATCTTCGGCGTTTTGGGCGCCAGGCCCCCTGGGTTTCAGATAATCAACGGGCGCGCGCCCTTCAACTGCGTTGACTGTAGTACACAAATACGCTGCGTGCGGCCTTGCGCTCGTCGTTTCTTTGGAGCGAGCTCGCCGGCGATTGAGCGCGCGACCAAGGGGCGTGCTTTCTTATGATTCGCCAGCTGTCCCCATGTTAAAGTTAGACTATACTAACAACAATGAGGTTACCTGAATTCACCGATTGTTTCCGCGTTTTTCGCTTTGGAATTGCGGCGTACGCGAAGGGCGTTTTCTTCGTTTTCAATTATTCCGCCGTGCCGTGTGCTGCTTGACGGAAGACGGGGCCATATATCGAAGACACAGTCGTTCAATAGGCGAAACGGAGGTGAGCCAAATAGAAACGGTTCTCGGAATTCTGATTCCTTTTTTAGGCACGATGCTCGGTGCTGCTTGCGTGTTCTTCATGAAGATGCCGCTTGGGAATTTGGTGCAGCGCTCTCTTGCGGGATTTGCTGCTGGGGTTATGGTTGCGGCGTCGATTTGGAGCCTGCTTATTCCCGCCATCGAACAGTCGACATCCATGGGAAGGTGGTCGTTCTTCCCGGCGCTTGCGGGGTTTTGGGCTGGTGTGCTGTTCCTGCTTATTCTCGACCATCTGATTCCCCACTTGCATGTGGGCAGCGATCAATCGGAGGGGCCGAAAAGCACGCTAAGCCGCACGACGATGATGGTTTTGGCGGTAACCTTGCACAACATTCCCGAAGGAATGGCGGTTGGCGTTATATACGCGGGCTTTCTTGCGGGAAATATGCAGATCACGGCGGCGAGCGCACTGGTTTTGTCGCTTGGCATCGCCATTCAGAATTTCCCAGAAGGCGCGATTATATCGATGCCGTTGCGGGCTGAAGGCGCAAGTCGGCGCAAGGCGTTTGCGGGCGGCGTTCTTTCGGGCGTCGTTGAGCCTATCGGCGCAGTTCTCACGATTTTGGCTTCGCAGCTTGTGATTGCGGCGCTTCCGTACCTGTTGAGCTTTGTGGCGGGCGCCATGCTCTATGTCGTGGTTGAGGAGCTTATGCCTGAAGTTTCTCAGGGTAGACATTCAAATTTAGGCACAGTGTTTTTCGCCGTTGGCTTCAGCGTGATGATGGCGCTCGACGTGGCGTTGGGGTAAGGAGCGAACAGAAGCTAGGATTGAAGCAGGGCCATTGCTGACGTCGAATCGCGCGGTTCACGCGGTTTACGCGGCACCTCTTCCTCGATCGCAACGAAAAGGTGACATTTCGACGGGGTTTGCGTGTGAGTTCTAGAATCGCGCCTATGGAAAACGTACAGGCACATATCTCCAAGAAACAAGCCCCTATCGATGGCGACCGGGATTGCGTCGGTGTCGGGCGATTATGCGCCGACGAAAGAAGGGCTTGTAGTGAGCGGAAAATTTGCATTGGCGGCGGACGAACGCACGTCGGTGGGGAACGAGCTGATGCCGTTGCAGAACAAACCGGCATCGCTGCGGGACGGCCTACCTCTTGGGCGCGGGCTGGTGTTGCCGCAGAGCAGCTTGGTGTCGAGAGACTGAGCTGCGTTGGCAATGATCCAGCTTCTTGCGGTTGGGCGCGAACCAACGCTGCTCGTGAGCGGGCTGGCTTTGGCGAGGGGTCGGATAACGCCGCCAAAGTGCCGGCGGAGCCATTCTCGCAGCAGGGCGATGACACCAAAAGACGGACCGATTGGTCGCCTCTCGCTCGTGGCGTTCGTCAGGCGTTCATGTATTACGGCGTGTCTATCATGCAGACATTCGTCGAGTTCGGCGTGTTTGCCCTGGCCCAGCTCGCGCTGCCGACGGGCGTCGCGAACGGCATCGCCGTCGCGTGTTCAGGTTCATTCAATTTCCTTATGAACCGCAACATCACGTTCAAAGCGTCGAGCAACTTCTGGCGTAGCGTGGCGCTGTTTGTCGCCCTGTACGTTTGGAACTTCCTGTTCGGCACCTGGTTCATAGGCTGGGCGGCTGCGTCGTTCGGTTGCCCTGAGATGGTCGGTAAATTCATTACCATGGCGATGCAGGGTATTTGGGGCTTCTGCTTGTGCAAATGGGTCATTTTCCGATGAACGCGCAACGAAGCCGTAGGTTTGCAATGTTTTTGGCGCCGATGCTGCTTGCCCATCCATGCGGGCTTTTCAAGCGGACGATTAGGTAATCCTCTTTTAGTCGGGACTTCCAATTATTTTTTCGGGGGGGGGTGCGCCATTTTCGCTTGGATCGCGCCGATTTCGCGGCGTCGCTCCAAGCGTGCATTGGGAGCGGGTGGCGAGCGGGTTTTTCGAAGATCGCGTCTCGGGGTTGGCGAAAACGTGTCCCGAATTTGGTGATTCTGGCATAAATTTGCGGTTGTGAACGATTTTTCGTCACGCTGAAGGGCTTTTCTGAACGCTTTGAGAATCGCCATGCTTCTGAACTGGTCTTTTGTAGAGTTCTTTTTGCATTCCGAAAAATCCATCGTTCACAACCGCAATTTTCTGCCAAAATCTGCGGAAATCGGACATGCTTGGAATGCTGCGCCGTTTTTAACGGGCATCACAAGTCGGATCGGCTTTGAGTTCGGCATGTTTAGAAAAGCGATAGGCATTCGAGGCCGTGATCGAAAGGAACCCTGCCTTATGTTGGAAATCGACATCCCCGGACGTGGCACGTTTGGGATTCGTCATGTGGTGTGCGACTACAACGGAACTATTGCCGTCGACGGGCATCTTATTGAAGGCGTTGCGAGCCGCATTCGAGAAATCACCGAGTTCGCCCAGGTCAGCGTACTTACGGCTGACACGTTTGGTACAGTACGTACGGAATGCGACGACCTTCCGGTTGACGTGTGCGTGTTTGCTCGTGACGATGCGAGCGCCTGTAAGGCCACGATTGTGCGCGAGCTTGGCGCCGAAGGTTGCGTGTGCATCGGCAATGGCTTCAACGACATCGCTATGTTCGGCGAAGCTGCGCTTTCGATTGCGATTATGGGAAAAGAAGGCGCATGCGGAAAGCTTTTGACGTGCGCCGATGTCGTGGTAACAAACGTGCTTGATGCGTTTGACCTGCTGCTTCGCACCGGTCGCCTGCGCGCCACGCTGCGTGGGTGATGCTGCGTGGCGCGCGGCTTAAACCTGATCGCGCGCCGGGGCGTCGCTGCTTCAGACAGCCTCCCCTTCTACAGGCACTGCAGCAAAACGTTGCGCACGTCTTCCTTAGTGAGCGTTTTGTAACCGCCGGTCATAATGAATGTGGCGGCAATGACGTCGTCCAGGTCGGCTTCCCCCACACCCAGCTCCGAGAGATTCATCGCAACACCCAGTTCACGCATCCACGCTTCCATTGCCGAAAGGCCCGCTTCGGCGAGCTCGCGTTCGCTTTTGCCCACAGGGTTAATTCCCCACACGTGCGTCGCGAAACGTGCGAATTTCGGCAACCCGGCATCCATGATGAAGCGATAGTACGGAAGGCTCACGGCGGAAAGCGTCATGCCGTGGGTCGCGTCGGTCACGGCCCCCACGCCCTGTCCGAGCATGTGGACCATCCAATCGGTGGGTTTTCCTTTGGCAATGAGCGTGTTCAGCGCCCAGGTCGCCGCCCACATGATATTGCTGCGCGCTTCGTAATTCTGGTCGTCGTTTGCGGCGATGCGGCCGTTCTCGACTACGCTGCGCATAAGGCCCTCGGCGATGCTGTCGCTCACGTTGTCGTCGCTGCCGCTGAAATACTGCTCGCAAATATGGTTGAACGCGTCGTAGATACCGGCCACGACCTGCCTATGCGGCAGGCTCAAAGTGAATTCGGGGTTGAGGATCGAAAACTTAGGCATCACGTCGCTGTTCGCGAAAACGTGGCCTACCTTAAGTTTGGCGGCATGGTCGGTGATTACGGCGCCCGCGTTCATTTCCGAACCCGTGCCGGCCATGGTGAGCACGCATCCCACGGGAACAACGGGGCAGCTCGGCTCCTCGAAGCGAACGAAGTATTTCTCCCAGGGGTCCTCGTCGCAGTTCGCTGAAACCGACACCGCTTTAGAATAGTCGCACACCGAGCCGCCGCCTACTGCCAAAATCAGATCGGCGCTGGCCGCCTTCGCCACGGCAACGCCCTCGCGAAGCTTCTCAACGGTGGGGTTCGGCATGACGCCGGCAATCTCGGTCACGTTTTTGCCAGAGGCGTTCAAAACGGCGGTTACCTGGTCATATACGCCGTTTTTCTTGATGGAGCCGCCGCCGTAGACAAGCACGACGTTGGGGCCGTATTTTGTGAGCTCGTTCGCGAGCCCCTCAAGCGCATTGGGGCCGAAGTAAATCTTGGTTGGATTGTGGTACGTGAAGGTTCCGAGCATATGGTTGTCCCTCTCATCCTATGGGCTTGCTTGATAGAATGAACCAACCGTAAAACCTAAACCTGGCTTTAGGTCAAGGACTTTTTGAAGGGAATCGACATGTTTACGATCGGACAAGTGTCTGAAATGTTCGCTATTCCGGTTTCCACGCTTCGTTGCTACGACAAAGAAGGGCTCTTCTCCAATCTGAAGCGCGCGGGAAATTCGTTCTTTCCTGCCAGCGGCTTCGCTGCTTGGGCAGCGCCGTTGGGTTGCACCTGTTAAATGCTACGAGCATTTAACAGGTTTCGATTGTCGCTACGCCGGGTCGTTCGGGAGTGGTGGCTGAGGAAACAGCTTGGCATACGCCTCTACGGCGAGCAGTTTGAGCCATGGCGCACGCCGGTGGCCCATACCATAGGTCTATGTCGGTGATCGCCATGCGCGCAACGTGCGAAAGGCGTGCGCGCCGCGCATGAAGCAGGAAAACAAAGCCGCTCGAACGAATCTCTCTACCCTTGCTTTGACGAATCAACCCTAAAGCGTCAAACCAATGAAAAATCCCCTTGTTACACTGCGGCCAAGAAAGCGAACTGCAGCAATTGGGGCCATCGGGGAAATGGGCCATTCGAACGGGTTCGCAAGTACGCAAGAGGGAAAGGGGAACCGCCATGTTCTTTTACGAGCCGCTTTCGGCGACGGCGATCGTGAGCGTTCTGCTCTATCTGGTATTTCTGATTGGCATGAACGAGCTCTCTCGCCTCAACAAATGGGTCGGCGCCGCAATCTTCATCGCTTTGCCGCTCGCCTTGACCATTTTCGTTTGGCCCCACACCGCTGTCGAAGGCACGGGCGCGGGCACGTGGTTTCAATGGGTGAAAACGTATTCGTGCCTCGCTGGTGCGATTCTCGGATGGCTCATCGTGTACTTCCCCGCCTTCCAGAAGAAATATATCGTGTGCATTCCGCCTATCATTTTCGCTATCAATATTCTTGAGGCGTGCATTCGCGACTTTCAGTTCACGGGCGTCAACGGCATCGTGGATGGCTATATGGTGGTTGGCGGCCCGTGGAATGTGATGAACGGCGTCGCGGGCATTCTGAATGCGCTGTGCATCTGCGGTTTCTTCGGCATTATCGTTGGCCGCGGCAAGAAGAAAGACTACGTTTGGCCTGACCAGCTGTGGTTCTGGATTATTGGCTATGACCTGTGGAACTTCGCCTACACCTACAACAGCGTTTCCGATCGCTCCATGTATTGCGGCCTGGTGCTTCTGGCGGCGTGCACGATTCCCGCGTTCTTCATTAAGCGCGGCGCCTATGCTCAGCACCGCGTTCGTACGCTTGCCGTGAACATGATTGTGACCATGACGGTGCCGTGGTTCTTCTTGCATCCGGCGTGCGTGGTGCATTCCACGAACGCCCCCGCAGCTCACATGACGATTTCGGCCATTGCGCTCATTTTCAACGTGTGCGTGTTCGTCTACCAGGCTTACACGATTTTCGGCAAGAAGCGCAACCCCTTCAAGCAGGAGCTCTATATCGACAACCCGGGCTTCCGCAAGGTGTATCTCGAAAGCATCGACGTCCCCGAAGACCAGCGCGAGGCCGCTTTGGCAAACCTGGAGGAGTTCGGCTACGCCGCCGCGTGGGATGAAAAGGGCCGCGTGAAAACGATGGTGGAGCGCCCCTAGACAGATGGTCGACGCGCCGCCGTGCGTCCCAAAAGGCTGCGGCGGCGCGCGCTCGATTCAAGGAGGAAGACCATGGGTATTCTGTATCAAGCATCCGACCCTATGGTGTGGGCGATTTGGCTGTTCGTCGTGTTCGCCCTTATGGCATTCAACGAATTTGGGCGCACGAGCGTGTGGGGCGGCGTCGCGTTGTTCGTGGTCGCGCCCATCGTGTTCACGATTTTCGTATGGCCCCACACTGCCGCGCCCGGCAACGAGTATGGCACGGGCAACTGGTTCAATTGGGCGAAAACGTATTCTGCGCTGGCGGGCTGCGTTGGATTCATGGCGTTGCGATTCGTGAAATGGCGCGGTGCCGATGGCCGCGAGCATCATTTGTATGAGAAGCGATGGGCGCTGTGCTTCCCGCCGCTCATTTTGGCGATCAATATTTGCGAAGCCGTGGTGCGCGACATCCAGATGTATACCTACGGCCTGTGGGACGGCGCCGCCGTCGACCACGTGTGGATGATTTCCGGCCCGTGGAACATCATGAATGCGATCGCCGGCATTTTGAACATCATCACCATTTGCGGCTGGTTCGGCATCTTCATTTCAAAGGACAAATCGCGTGACATGATTTGGCCCGATATGCTCTGGATGTGGATTATCGCCTACGACCTGTGGAATTTCGCGTACACGTATAACTGCATGTCCGACCATTCAACGTACACGGGCCTGGCGTTGCTCATTGCCTGCACCGTCCCCACGTTCTTCACGAAGCGTGGTGCATGGTTGCAGCATCGCGCGCAAACCCTGGCGCTCTATGCGATGTTCGCCATGGCACTCCCGCAGTTCTATACGTTTGCGGAAATTCCCACGACGCATAACCCCACTGCGTTCTTTGTCGTAAGCCTGATTGCGTTGATTTCCAACGTGGCGCTTGCCGCCTACCAGCTCCATCGAATTCGTGCGCGCAAGCTCAACCCGCTGAAAGATGAGCTCTATAATGACACCAAGAATTATCGAGAGGTCGTTGAAGAGAATCGCTAACCGGCGCATTTCGTTTTCGTGCATCGCGTTTGGCGCGGCGGCCCCATGCTAGACGAAGGAGCCGCCGTGCCGGCGCGAAAGAGTGCTTCCATTCCCGAATTCGCTTCCGACCTGCCGCATCACGTCACGCGCCAGGTGAGGCAGAGCGTGCGATTGGGTGGCACGGCCGGGGATATCATGCAGGCGGCGCGCGAGCTGTTCGAGACTGAAGGCGTGGCCGCCACGAGCATGGCGGCCATTGCGCGCAAGGCCGGCGTGTCACGCAGCCTTGTGTATTATTACTTCCCCGATAAACAGGCCGTGATCGATGCCGTGCTCGACGATTTCCTTGAAGATATCGTCGAAAGCGTATCGACATGGAACGAGCTGCGTGCGTTCGGTGACACGCCTTCAGAGCTGAAGAACTGCGTTGCCGCGTTCAGGCGCACTTTGTATACGAGTTCGGGACAGCCGCGCCCCATGTTCGCTGTGCTTGAAGAGCTGGGGATGCGCGACCAATTCGCTACGCGGGCCGTGCGCGAAAGCGTCGCCTGCATTCAAAGCTACATCGTGTCGGAATATATGGCGTATCGAACCATTGACATTCGGCTGATTCCTGAGACGTTCGGCCTGGTGCTTTTCGGTATCGTGGGTATGATGAAGGCGAAGCCCGACATCACCGATGAAGAGCTTGCGACGCTCATTGCACAAACGCTTCGCCTTGATATGACGGTGATGGCTCCCCCGCCGTGGCCCGAGCATCCCGATGCGCCCACCCTTCAAACGGGAGCCCAGATGCGGTAATGCCTCGGCCCCGATTTGGTCGTCAAACCTGCTAAACGCTACGAGCATTTAGCAGGTTTCTGCGATTGGCTTGCGGCTATTCGGGCGTTTTAACGACCCGCTAAACGCTACGAGCATTTAGCGGGTTCTTTTTCCTCATCCATTTTGGCGAAGTGTTCCATGAGCAGTGTGCGCACGGTGGAAATCACGGGCACGCCCAAAAGCACGCCTAGAAGGCCGAACAGCGAGCCGCCGGCGATAACCGCGACAAACACCCAGATGCTCGGCAGACCCACCGACTGGCCCACGACGTTCGGGTAAATCAAGTGGCCCTCGATTTGCTGCAGAATAATCAGGAAGATGATGAACTGTACCGCTTGCAAGGGGTCTTGCGACAGAATCATCGCAGCGCCCATGATGCCGCCGATCCATGCGCCGGCGAACGGAATGAGCGAGGTCACACCCACAATAAGGCCAATTGAGGCTGCATAGGGAAAATGCAGGATAGTGCCGCCGATAGCGCACAGCGTACCCAAGATGACTGCCTCGATGCATTGGCCGCGAATAAAGCGTGAGAAGCAATCGTTGGTAATGGCGCATGCGTGGAGCACGCGCTCGCGCACCTCGTCGCTGGGAATGAGAGTCGCAAGGCGCATGGCGCCGGCATGCACGCGGTCTTTGTCGAGCAGCAGGTACAGCGCGAAAATCATGCCCAGCAGAATGGACAGCGTCACGTGTGCGACCTCGCCGCTCGTTTGGGCCACGATGCGCAGCGCTTGGTCGGTTCCGCCTATGGCTGCCAGGGCTTTCTCACCCAAGGAGCTCCATGTGGCATCGTTGAGGATCATGCTCTTTTCGGCACCGGGAAGGTTCGCGATTGCTTGCGAAGCCATGGTCGCGCCTTCGGAAACGCCATTGATGATAGCCGAGCCGACCGATTTGAACTCGCTGCCCACGAATGTGATGAGCGCAACGAGCGCGAGTGTGACAGCGGCAATTGCCAAAATGACGCAAATCGGGCGGCGGCTCTTAGTGACAAAGACGTTGGTCGAGCGGGGGAACCATCGCGATTCCAGGCTCGCGGCGATGAAGTTGAGCAGGTATGCCATGACGGCGCCCACCGCCAGCGGCTGCAATGCTTGGCATACGGTTGAGAAGATTTCGCACACGCCGTCGAAGCGAATGACGATGAGTGCTGCCGCTGCGATGGCCGCTACAAGAATAAGAACGTATCGAATGCTGTGCTTGTTCATGGGGTCCTGTCGGTTGGTGGGACGAGGCGCCGTGCGCCGCTGCTTGCTTTTCACACCAGTATAAACGTGCGTGGCAAGGAAGCGGTGCGATTGCCTACTTGTCGGCCTTTCGTGAAGAGGTCTTCACGTGGTCGACATGTGCGGCCTGAGTGCCCCTGTTCGCGTAGAAGGCGACTGCGGTAAGGTGATTGGCGTGTCGTTGCCTTATTCGTGCCTTCTTGCATGGCGCGCTTACGCGCTGTCGCCTCCATTCGTTTGCATAAGGTTATGCATCGCCCCTCCGCATTTCCGCGCGGCGCATGATGCACTCCGCCGCGACGCTCACGGCGATTTCCTCGGGCGTTTCTGCGGCGATATCAAGGCCGATGGGCATATGTACGGCGTCAATCGTCTCTTCCGATATTCCAGCATTCAGCATGAGCTCTCGCCCGGTTGCGATTTTTCGCCGTGACCCCATGAGCCCAACGTATGCCAAAGGCCGGCGAAGCACCTGCTCAAGAAGGGCGTAATCGCTGCGATGGGTGTGTGTCATGATGATGACGAAATCGTGCTTGTCCAAGGTCAGCGACGCTGCGATGTTGTCGTAATCGCCCAAGATGACATCATGCGCTTCGGGCACGCGCGAGTGCTGGGCGAATTCGGGGCGGCAATCGAACAGTGTGCAGCAGAACCCGACGCGCGAGAGGGCCGATACGGTCGCGCAGCCCACGTGCCCGCCGCCGAAAACGATGGCTCGCGTGGGCAGCGAGACGGGCATCACGAAACGGCCGTCAATGACGGCTCTGTGCTCAAGGCCTGCGATGAGGCTCGCCTGCATGCCGCGCTCCCCCGCCAATGGCGCGCCGTTGGCATCGAGCAGGGCGACAGCGCTTTCGCTCGATTGTCTGCCTTCGGGACATTTCACGACGAGATAGGAAGGAATGCGCTGCTCAATGCAGCGAAGCATTTCGCGTGCAGCATCGCGCCAATGCGTATCGCTGGCATTCACGGGCGTGTACAGAAGGGTCGCATCCCCGCCGCAGGGCATATTCAGGCCTTTTTTGGAGGCGAGCTTCAGTTCCATGTTTTCGACGAGGCTCAGATTTTCGCCCAGCATGCTACGCGCTTTCTTGATGGCGTGGGCCTCGACGGCGCCGCCGCCAATTGTGCCGTACACAAGCCCTTTTTCGTCGACAAGCATCTGCGAGCCCGCGTGGCGTGGCGTGGAGCCTTTACTTTTCATTATGGTAACCAGCACCAAATCGCGTGCCTCGCGCGAGGCACGCGCGATGTGTTCTGCAATCGTTCGCATGTTTTATTCCGCCTATGCTTTCGTGAGCGTGTCGCTCAAATGAAGAATGGCTTCCAGCACGCCGCCTGCGACTGCCAGGCCTTTGTCCGATACCGTTTCGCAGTGGCTCACTTCGTCGCGCGGATCGATATCGCCGCACTTCAAGCCCTTGGTAACGCGCGTTCCGTCGGCAAGCAGACCTCTTAGCGTGCCGGTGAGGGTGGCAATAACAGGGGCGTCGTCCACGTATGCGACGGCCTGTCCCGTCTCGACGTGGTCGCGAATTGAGGCGACTTCGCGGAAAGTTCCATCGCTTGGCGCACGCAAAACGCGCTCACCTGCGAAGCCGCCTACAAGCCCCGGCACTGCGGTGTTTGGAAGTGCCGAACCCTCGTAATACACGCGACCGAGCGTGTGACCGCGCATGGTTTCGACCACGGCGTGGCAGTCGTCGCCCGCCGTGAATCCGGGGCCAATGCCAATTACGATAGGTGCCATGCCGATGGTGGTTCCCACGTTGCGCTTGGCCAAAATGGCGTCGACCAGCACGTCGGGTTCAAGCCAAATGCATGAGCATTTCGGGTCGACGAGCACGGGAACGACCCCCTCGAGTGCTCGTCGCAGCGCATCATCGACGCTTTCAGCACGCACGCCAACGACGCCTTCCACCTGGGTTTTCCCTGAATGAATAGCTTCGCTGAAGGCGACTGTGCGGCGAACCGTCAAGGGATGTTCGACCTCCGTCATAATGACGGAGGCGCCGCATTTGTGCAGGCGCAATGCAATCGCGCTGGCGATATCGCCAGCTCCGCGGATTATCGCAAGCATCGAAATTCTTTCCTCCAAAGGCTTCCCGCAACCACGGGGGTTGTGCAGAGCGCCGCTATGCGCTCGGCGGCTCGCCGGTCGTTGTCGGATTCAACCTTGTTAATCAAAACCATATCGTGCAGGCCTTCGGCTTCAAGCACGCGCGCTACCATTTCGGGCGTTACGGCATCGGCGGTCGAGGCGTCTGCCAGCTGCGCAAAGCGTTCCGCTCGGTGGCAGGCCTGCGAAATAGGGCTGCCCACGCCATCGATCCCCACGACGCAGACCGTTCGCTTCGCGCATTCGGGAATCATGGGCTCGTGCTCCGCGTGCGCCTTCAGAGGCAGCATTTTTGCTCCATCGGCTTCAACGAGCAGGTAGTCGGCCGCGGCTTCCAGTTCTGAAAACGCCATGCGCGGCGCGTCAAGCTTGCCCGTTGGCCCATGGATGTTCCCCACGCAGACGATGGGGTGCGTCAATAGCGCTAATCGCACTTCGTCCATTGTGGGGTCGAGCAGAACCGGACACCAATCGGGTACGAGCATTTTGGTGCTCGTGGACACGATTACGTGTGCGCGGTGCGCCGCTTCGGCGATGGCGTTCTCTTTTGCGGCGGGGCGCCTGGTTGACGGCTCGCCGCCATCAACCGACGGCTTATCGTCTGCGGACTTCTCCGTCGGGCGGTCTTCGTTCGGCGATGTTCCGACCTGGGGCTTATCGGTTGCAATTTCAGCGGCTACGAATTCCGCGTTCGCGGCTCCTCCGGTTGCCAGCTCTTCAGCCAGGGCGCGCAAAAGCGTCGATTTCCCGCCGCTTCCGATGATGGCCGTGGTTTTCAGCGGTATGTGCAAAAACTCGCTTAGAATGCCTACTCCTCGGGTTTCGCGAGCACGATATGCTCGGGCAGAATGGGCAGCTCGCGATGCCACACGCCCGTCGCGCGGTAAATTGCTTGCGTAATCGCAGGGGCCGGCGTATTAATGACGATTTCGCCGATCGACTTCGCGCCGAACGGACCCGTGGGTTCGTAGGAATTCTCGAACTCGACGTGAATGCGGCCCGTGTCAAGACGAGTGGGCAAACGGTACGTGAACAGGTTTGATTCGCGAATGCGACCCTTAGGCGTGCGCGTAACGTCTTCCATGAGCGTGTGGCCGATGCCCTGCACGATGCCGCCTTCGGCCTGAATGCGCGCAAGTGCCGGATTGATGGGAATACCGCAGTCGACGACGCTCGCGTAATTGAGCACTTCAACTACGCCGGTTTCGCGGTCAAGTTCAATCTCGGCCATGCCCACCATGAACGGCGGCGGCGAGACAGGGGAAGAATGCATGGCGGTGGCTTCGGGTGCCAGGCAATTGCTTACCTGGCTTTTCGTGGCCACATCGACGAGTGACATTTCCTCGCCCGTCGCTTCGCGCACCACGCGCCCGTCTTCGAATCTCAGCTCGTTCGCGTCGCACTCCAGCGCTTCGGCGGCGATGGCGCACAAGCGTTCTTTCAGCTGTGTACACGCCTTTTGCACCGCCATGCCGGTGACATACGTGGTGGAAGAGGCGTATGAGCCCGAATCATAGGGCGACGCGTCGGTGTCGGCGCCAAACACGGAAACGTCGTCGACCGAGCAATCCATATGCTCGGCGACCATCTGCGCCAAAATGGTGTCGCAGCCTGTGCCCATGTCCGCCGCGCCGATGATCAGCATGTACGTGCCGTCGTCGTTGAGCTTGATGGTGACCGAGCCCACGTCAATGCCGGAAATGCCTGAGCCTTGCATCGACATGCCCACGCCTGCCGCGCGAACCTTGCCGTTGCCCATGTCGCGCACGGGGTATTTCGCTTTCCAGTCGAACATGTCGGCGCAATGCTTCAAGCAGCGGTCGAGCGCGCACGCGTTGGCGATTTCGCCGAAGTACGCGGGCATCTCCATGCCTTCGCGCACCATGTTCTGTTCGCGCAGCTCAACGGGGTCGCGGCCGAGCTTTTCTGCCAGCTCGTTCACGGTGGTTTCAACGGCGAATTGGCCCTGCGTGGCGCCGAAGCCTCGGTAGGCGCCCGAAGGCTGCATGTTCGTGTACACCACGTTTGCGGTAAATTTGAACGCTTCGAGCGATCCGGTATACAGCGGAATGGACTTATGGCCAGTAAGGCCGACCGTCGCCCAACCGTGCTCGCCATAGGCGCCCGAATTCGACAGCGTGGTCACGCCGAGCGCGCGAATGCGGCCGTCGTTGTTCGCGCCCAAGCGCACGGTGATTTCCATCTCGTGGCGCGGAGAGCCGCAGGTCTGCGATTCTTCGCGCGTGTATACGCACATGGCGGCACGACCCGTCTTCATCGTGACGAATGCGGGGTACACCTCGCACACTGCGGTCTGCTTTGCGCCGAAGCCTCCGCCGATACGGGGCTTTTCGACGCGAATGCGGCCTTTCGGAATGCCGAGCGCGTTCGATAAGATGCGGCGCACATGAAAGACGACCTGCGTGGATGAAATCACGTGCAAGCGCCCGTAGCGGTCGAGCTCGGTGTAGGTGCGGAAGGTCTCCATCATTGCCTGGTTGTAGGCCTTGGTGTGGTAGGTGCGTTCCAAAACCACATCGCAATCGGCCAGCACGGCCTCGATGTCACCGCCTTCGTCGGCCGTGGTGCCCACGAGGTTGCGCGTATTGTCGCCGCCCAAATCGCACAGCATGCGCCAGTTGTCTTCGGGATGCACGAGCACCGGGTTGTCTTTGGCGGTGCGGAAGTCCAAAACGGGTTCGAGTACGTCGTAGGTAACCTTGATGCGCTCGAGCGCCTTATTGGCGGCTGCTTCATTTTCGGCAGCGACGATTGCCACCACGTCGCCTACGAAGCGAACGTGTCGATCGATGATGAGGCGGTCGTAGGGGCTCGTTTCGGGGTAGGTTTGGCCCGCGTTCGAAAAGCGCTCGTTCGGCACGTCTTCCCACGTGAATACGTCAACCACGCCGGCGACCTTTTTCGCCTTCGAGGTGTCGATAGTCTCGACGATTGCATTGGCGTGCGGGCTTCGCAGCAGCTTCACCACGAGCGCGTCGCGCACGATATCTTCGGTATACAGGGGCTTGCCCAGCAGTTGCTGCATCGCGTCTTTCTTGCGGACCGACTTGCCCACCGATTGGTACTCGGGTCTATTCATGGTTGGCCCCTTCCTTATGCCTGCTGTTCAGGAAGGCGCGGATGCCGCGCAGCTGGCCTTCATAGCCCGAGCAGCGGCACAGGTTGCCGCTCAGGTACGCGAGAATTTCCCCGTCAGACGGGTCGGGGTTTTCGCGAAGCAGCGCGATGGTATTCATGACGAAGCCGGGATTGCAAAAGCCGCATTGCTCGGCGCCTTGGTCGGCAATGAAGCCGACGAATTCCGACGCTTCTTCTTGCAGGCCTTCGAGCGTGTGCACGCTGCGGCCGTTGGCGCGCGCCGCGAGCGTTGAGCACGAAAGCACGGGTTCGTCGTCCATGAGCACGGTACACAAACCGCAGCTCGAGGTTTCGCAGCCGCGCTTCACGCTCAAGCAGCCATGCGCGCGCACGAAATCGATGAGGAGCGTGTCGGCGGGAACGTCGTCGGAAACCATGGTTCCGTTCAGCTTGATTTTGATTTCCATTACTGCACCTCTTTCAGGGCCAGAAGCGCGCGACGCGTGAGCACGGGCACGAGTGCGCGTCGGTATTCGGCGCTGCCCCACATGTTGCCCGAGACGGTCACGGCGCCGGCGGCGTAGTCGGCGAACGCGGCGGCGCTTTCTTCGGTAATGCCGCCGGCGAGGAGCCCCTGCTCATCGCGAAGCACCACGGCACGCGCGGGACGCGAACCCACGACGACGCGCCACTCACCCGCCACCTGGGCCGCAGCGCAGTTCAGTGAAGGGATGTCGGTGCGCTGCTTGCGCACGGCTTGGTATGAGAACGCGCCCGGCTGCTTCTTCACGATGAGGCGCACCAAAACGTCTTTGTCGTAAGGCATGCGTGCGAATTCTTCCAGAGGCACGATGCCGCCTTTGTAGAGTTCGACGAAACTATCCATGGCAAGGAAAACCGTGAGGATGTCGGAAAAGCCCATGCGGCGCCACAGGCTTCCGCCGAGCGTTGCGCCGTTGCGGAACTGCACGCCTACGATGTCTTTGAAGGCGGCTTCCACCGCGCCGCAGGAATAGACGGCGAGACCTGGATGCTTCTCCATTTGGCGCAGGGTGACCATGGCGCCAATGCGAAATTCCTCGTCGGTTTCTTCGATTTGGTTGAGGCCCAGATCGCACAGATCGATGGCAGTGCCGAAGGAGTGGGTGCCCATTTTCATCCACATGGTGCCGGCCACGATGCGGTTGCGCTTTTTCTGGTTGAGCTCCCAGGCTTCGTCGAGGGTTTGCGGGCGCTCGTATTTTTGGAAGGTAATAATGTTTCTCGCCCCATTACTTGAGGTTGGCACAGTCGTCCATATTATACTGTGGCCTGCGATTAATTCTCAAATTCAGCCCGTCCAACCATCGAATTTGCAAAGGCGAATACCGCTATGCCACACGCCGCCGACAACCGCACATTGAAGCACGGATGCATCGTTATGGCATCGGGCGTGGGAGCGCGTTTCGGGGGCAATAAACTCATGGCTGAGCTTTGCGACGTGCCGCTGGTCGGCCATGTTGTGCGAGCAACCGATGGTTTGTTCAGCCGGCGCGTGGTGGTCACGCGCCGTGCTGACGTGGCTGCGTTGTGTGAGACGCTGGGCGCGCAGGTGATTTTGCACGACGAGCCTTGCAGAAATGACACGGTGCGCCTGGGCATGGAGGCCATGAACGGGTGCGATACGGTCACGTTCGTCCAGGGCGACCAGCCGCTTATTCGTCCAGCGAGCATCGTCGCTCTTCTTCGCGCCGCCGAACGCGATGCTACTGGTGCCGCGAGACGCGATGCTGCGGGGCGCGGCGTTGCGGATGTTGTGGGATGCGATGCTATCGGTGCGGCGCTGGGCAATACTGCGGAAGGCGGCGTTGCGGAGGACTACGCCATGGAGCTCGATGCTGTGGAGTGCGACGTTGGTGCTGCTGCTGGGTGTGATGCTGCGGAATCCGATGCCGCCGGTGCCGCGAAACATGACGCCGTGGGGTGCAATGTTGCGGAGAGCGGCGTTACGCGCATTTGGCGCACCAGTTTCGATGGCGTGCCGGGCGCGCCCGTGCTTTTTCCTTCATGGGCGTTCGACGAGCTTCGTTCTCTTCCCCGTGGTAAGGGCGGCGGATTCGTGGCGAAAACGCATGCGGAATGCGTTCGAACCATTGAGGTTTCAAGCGAATGGGAGCTGTTCGACGTGGATACGCGCGACGATTTGGAGCAGCTGCAGACGCATGTTGCGCGCTGCGGCAGTGCAGGTTTGCCGCGCTGACGCTTTTCGTTGCGCCGATTTTGCCTGCGCGTTCCATCCGGTGTTCTAGGCATATGCCCCAGCTGGGTCTTCTGCTGCGCCCCTTGGCTAGATATCCCAGCTGGGTGTCCTGTTGTGCTTTCTGGCCCGATGATGGGCACCCATTACATTCAGCCCATTGCGTTCGTAACCGAGTGCCGTCGATTCGGTTTGATGCAATTTCCCAGTTCGCAGCTTCCGTTCTTTATTCTGGCACTTCGCTTATTCCACCACTCCCGATCGCTTCTTTCTGCTGGTTGCAAATTTGATTTTTGCTGCATTGCGAATGCGGTATTGTATGGACCTCGTGTGGCATCGCTCGGCATGCGCGAACTTACCGTTAATTTTTACTCTTTCCCTTCCCTCTTTTCTCGATTTCTTTCATCTTCTCTTCGTGCTTGCTCCGGATTTGCTTCGAGTCTACCGTTGGTGCCTTCTTGAGTAATTTGCTCTTGCTTGATATTTAGTCCGAATTGTCAACTTTTTGGCACAAATTTGCGGTTGTGCAGGGTCTGTAAGATTGTCTGTGTAAGTCCCCTCAAGGGGCAACGTCTCCGGAGGCG